>Ga0213821_1000200_pt1 | contig 42468 bp, 32 predicted proteins | sample MC6MC0909MG_FD_179894 | JGI IMG/M metagenome (GOLD analysis project Ga0213821, IMG submission 179894) | Enriched soil aggregate microbial communities from Iowa State University, Ames, United States - MC6-MC0909-MG | ecosystem: Environmental > Terrestrial > Soil > Unclassified | place: USA: Iowa...
CGGCGTCAAGATCTTCGGTGGCCAGGCCATCGATGCCGGCAACATCATCGTGCGTCAGCGCGGCACCCAGTTCCATCCGGGCGCCGGCGTCGGCCTCGGCCGTGACCACACCCTGTTCGCGCTGGTCGACGGCAAGGTGGAGTTCTCGGTGAAGGGCCCGAAGAAGCGTCGTACCGTCAGCGTCGTCGCCGAAGCCTGATCTTCGCGATACGCAGGCGCCGCCCCCGCCCCGGCGTGGGGCCGCCGACGAAAGCCCCGCTTCGGCGGGGCTTTTGTTTTTCACGTTAGACTCTGCGGTCGGGCGCTTTCCCTGCCCACCGCCTCCAGTTGGCAACCAGAATCATGAAACTTGTAGACGAAGCAGAAATCCAGGTTACCGCCGGCAATGGCGGCAACGGCTGCGTCGGTTTCCGTCGCGAGAAGTTCATTCCGCTGGGCGGCCCGGACGGCGGCGACGGCGGCAATGGCGGCAGCGTGTACATCCGCGCCGACGAAAACCTCAACACCCTGGTCGACTTCCGCCACGAGCGCATCTTCAAGGCGCAGCGCGGCGAGAACGGCATGGGCCGCCAGGCCTACGGCAAGGGCGGCGAAGACCTGATCATCACCGTGCCGGTCGGCACCGTGGTGATGAACGTGGCCACCGATGAAGTGATCGGCGACCTGACCCAGCACGACGACATCCTGCTGGTGGCCAAGGGCGGCAAGGGCGGCCTGGGCAACATGCACTTCAAGAGCTCCACCAACCGCTCGCCGCGCCAGTCGCTGCCGGGCGAAGAGGGTGAAGAGCGCCTGCTCAAGCTGGAGCTGAAGCTGCTGGCCGATGTCGGCCTGCTGGGCTTCCCCAACGCCGGCAAGAGCACCCTGATCCGCGCCGTGTCCGCTGCCACCCCCAAGGTGGCCGATTACCCGTTCACCACCCTCTACCCCAACCTGGGCGTGGTGCGCGTTGAGAACTACCGCAGCTTCGTGATCGCCGACATTCCCGGCCTGATCGAGGGTGCGGCGGATGGCGCCGGCCTGGGCGCGCAGTTCCTGCGCCACCTGCAGCGCACCCGCCTGCTGCTGCACCTGGTGGACATCTCCCCGATGGAAGGCGGCGTGGAAATCTCGCCGATCGAGCAGGTCCGTGCGATCGAGCGCGAGCTGGAAAAGCACGACCCGGAACTGCTGGAAAAGCCGCGCTGGCTGGTCCTGAACAAGGCCGACCTGATGTTCGAGGACGAGGCCAAGGCCGCGGCCGATAAGATCATCGCCGAACTGGGCTGGACCCAGCCGTGGTACCTGGTCTCGGCGCTGGGCCGTGAAGGCACCTGGCCGATCATGACCAACATCATGGCTTTCTTCGACCGCCAGAAGGAAGACGAAGCGGATGCGCGCAACGCGCTCTGACGCTGTCCGGTCTTCAAAGGGAAACCCGGCTTCGGCCGGGTTTTTCTGTGGGGCGGGGCACGCAAAAAACCCGGCCGGGGCCGGGTTTTTTTCCTGCACGCCGCGCGTGGCGCGGCGTCGCAGTGCCGTATCAGGCGGCCTTGAGGGCCTTGATGCGCGCGGTCAGGCGGCTCTTGTGGCGAGCGGCCTTGTTCTTGTGGATCAGACCACGCGAGCTGAAACGGTCGAGGATCGGCTGGGCGACGGCAAAGGCTGCCTCGGCGCCGGCGGCATCGTTGGCATCCAGAGCCTTGATCACCTTCTTGACAGCGGTGCGCAGCATCGAACGCTGAGCCGTATTGCGCGCGTTGCGCACGACGGTCTGCTTGGCGCGCTTCTTGGCGGACTTGATATTGGCCACAGTGGTGGTTTCCTGAAAAATCGGTGTAATGGGAACAGCAAGCTGGAAAGTATGATGGCTCGAAAAATGTACGTCAAGTCAATTGTCAAGAGGAAACACGGGTGAGTTCACCAAGGATGTTGCGCGGGTTGCTGTCCTTCAGCAGCATGACCATGATTTCGCGGGTGCTGGGGCTGGTCCGCGACCTGGCCGTGACCACCACCTTCGGCACCAATGCGGTGACCGATGCCTTCTGGGTCGCCTTCCGGGTGCCCAACTTCCTGCGCCGCCTGTTCGCGGAGGGCTCCTTCGCCACCGCCTTCGTGCCGGTGTTCACGGAAGTGAAGGAAACCCGTTCGCATGAGGAGCTGCGCGAGTTGATGTCGCGGGTCGCCGGCACGCTCGGCGCAGTGCTGATGCTGGTCACCGCGCTGGCGCTGATTTTCGCGCCGCAGCTGGCCACGCTGTTCTCAAGCGGGGTGGAGACCGACCCGGCCAAGCACGGCCTGCTGGTGGACCTGTTCCGGCTGACCTTCCCGTTCCTGCTGTTCGTTTCGCTGACCGCGCTGGCCGGTGGCGCCCTGAACAGTTTCCAGCGCTTTGCGATGCCGGCGCTGACCCCGGTCATCCTCAACCTGTGCATGATCGCCGGCGCGCTGTGGCTGGCACCCCGGCTGGGCGGCACCCCGGAAAAGCAGATCCTGGCGCTGGGCTGGGCGGTGCTTGCCGCCGGCGTGCTGCAGCTGCTGTTCCAGCTGCCCTCGCTGCACGGCATCAACCTGTTGACCCTGCCGCGCTGGGGCTGGCGCCATCCGGGCGTGCGGAAGGTGCTGACCCTGATGGTGCCGACCCTGTTCGGCTCCTCGGTGGCGCAGATCAACCTGCTGCTGGATACGGTGATCGCGGCCAAGCTGACCGATGGCTCGCAGTCGTGGCTGTCGCTGGCCGACCGTTTCCTGGAACTGCCGCTGGGCGTGTTCGGGGTGGCGCTGGGTACGGTGATCCTGCCCGCGTTGGCCCGCCATCATGTGAGTACCGACAAGGCCGGCTTCTCCAGCGCGCTGGACTGGGGCCTGCGCACCACGCTGCTGATCGCCGTGCCGGCCATGCTCGGCCTGCTGCTGTGCGCCGAGCCGCTGATCGCCACCCTGTTCCAGCACGGCCAGTTCACCGCGTTCGACACCCGCATGACCGCGCTGTCGGTGTATGGCCTGAGCCTCGCGCTGCCGGCCTTCGCCCTGCTGAAGGTGGTGCTGCCGGCGTTCTACGCCCGCCAGGACACCCGCACCCCGGTGCGGGCGGGCCTGGTCGCGCTGGTGGCCAACATGGTCTTCAACTTCATCCTGCTGGCCGTGCTCTACCACCTGATGGTGCCCGAGGCGCTGAAGGCGCAGGGCGTGTGGGTGGCCCTGGGCAAGCAGCCGGGCCTGCACCTGGCGCTGGGCATCGCCAGCGCGCTGTCCAGCTACCTGAATCTCGGCCTGCTCTGGTACTGGCTGGGCAAGACCGACGTCTACCAGCCCAAGCCCGGCTGGGCCGGCTACGTGACCCGCCTGGGCCTGGCCTGCGCGGCGATGGTGGCGGTGCTGCTGGGCCTGCTGCAGCTGATGACCGACTTCACCGACATGGACAAATGGCACCGCATCGGCAACCTGGCCCTGCTGGTCGGCGGCGGCGGCCTGACCTACCTGATTGCCCTGGTCGCCATGGGCTTCCGCCCGCGCCACCTGCGCGAGCATTGATCCACGACCACATCGCCACCACCTGTAGAGCCACGCCCTGCGTGGCTGCTTCCCTTCAACGCCCGGCTATACTTGAGGGTCATGCATTGCAACACATTGGCCCGAATGGGCCGGATCTCCATCAGATGAGCACCTTGTTCCGATCCATCGAAGGCGGGCCTCTGTTCCCGCACGGAAGCGTGGTCTGCATCGGCGCATTCGACGGCCTGCACCTGGGCCATCGTGCGCTGGTGCGGCATGCGGTGGCGCGTGCCCGCGCGCTCGGCGTGCCGGCCGTGGCGGTCGCCTTCGAACCGCTGCCGCGCGAGTACTTCGCCCAGGGCGAGCCGCCGCCGCGGCTGACCCTGGCCCGCGACAAGGTGGCGATCCTGCAGGGCTTCGGCGTGGACGCCATCGGCCTGCTGCGCTTCGACGCGCGCATGGCCGCCATGCCCGCCGAAGCCTTCGTCGAACAGCTGCTGGCCCAGCGCCTGGGCGCCCGCGAAGTGTGGATCGGTCCGGAATTCTGCTTCGGCAACCGGCGTCGCGGAGACCTGGCCCTGCTGCAGGCGATGGGCGGACCGCTGGGCTTCAGCGCCGGCGAAATCGAAGCGGTGGACCTGCACGGCGAACGCATTTCCGCCACCCGCATCCGCCAGCTGCTGCGCGACGGCGACTTCACCCGCGCCGCCGACCTGCTCGGTCGCCCCTATGCGATCAGCGGGCGGGTCGTGCGCGGGCGCCAGCTCGGCCGCACCCTGGGCTTCCCGACCGCCAACCTGCGCTTTCCGAAAACGCCGGCGCTGGCTGGCATCTACGCCACCTGGGTGCACGGCGTGTTCGACCAGCCGTGGCCGTCGGTGTCCAGCTTCGGCACCCGTCCCACCGTGGACGGCGTCGAGCCGCTGCTGGAAGCGCACCTGTTCGATTTCCAGGGCGACCTGTACGGTCGGCACATCGAAGTCGAGTTCGTGGCCAAGCTGCGCAACGAAGAAAAGTTCCAAGACCTGGCGGCACTGACCGACCAGATGCACCGTGACGCCGATCAGGCCCGTCACATCCTTTCCGAACACAGATTGCGAGCCACTGCGTGAGCCAGGACTACAAAGCCACCCTTCATCTGCCGGCCACCGAATTCCCGATGCGCGGCGACCTGCCCAAGCGCGAGCCGGGCATTCTGTCGCGCTGGGAGGACGAGGGCCTGTACGCCCGCCTGCGCGAAAACGCGCAGGGTCGCCCGCTGTTCGTGCTGCACGACGGCCCGCCGTATGCCAACGGCCAGATCCACCTGGGCCATGCGGTCAACAAGATCCTCAAGGACATCATCGTCAAGTCGCGCTACCTGGCCGGCTTCGATGCGCCCTACGTGCCGGGCTGGGATTGCCACGGCCTGCCGATCGAAATCGCGGTCGAAAAGAAGTGGGGCAAGGTCGGCGTCAAGCTGGATGCCGTCGAGTTCCGGCAGAAGTGCCGCGAATACGCCGAAGAGCAGATCGAGCTGCAGCGCCGCGACTTCAAGCGCCTGGGCGTGGTCGGCGACTGGGACAACCCGTACAAGACCCTGAGCTTCGATTTCGAAGCCAATGAAATCCGTGCGCTGTCCAAGATCTTCGCCAACGGCCACATCGTGCGCGGCGCCAAGCCGGTGCACTGGTGCTTCGACTGCGGCTCGGCGCTGGCCGAAGCGGAAATCGAGTACCAGGACAAGACCTCGCCGGCCATCGACGTGGCCTACGTCGCACGCGACAGCGCACAGCTGGCCGCGCGCTTCGGCGTGACCCTGCCGGCCGATGTCGAGGTCGCCGTGCCGATCTGGACCACCACGCCGTGGACCCTGCCGGCGTCGCTGGCGGTGTCGCTGGGCGCGGACATCCAGTACGCGCTGGTCGAAGGCCCGGCCCACAACGGCAAGCGTCGCTGGCTGGTGATCGCCGCCAGCCTCGCCGAGCGCGCGCTGCGCCGCTATGGCGTGGAGGAAGTGCTGGCCCACGGCCATGCCGCCGGTGCCGCGCTGGAAAACCTGCTGCTGGCCCACCCGTTCTACCCGCAGCGGGACATCCCGCTGCTCAACGGCGCGCATGTGTCCGATGAGGACGGTACCGGTGCGGTGCACACCGCCCCCGGCCACGGCCAGGAAGACTTCGTGGTCAGCCAGCAGTATGGGCTGATGGACACCTACACCGCCGCCCAGATCAACCCGGTCGACGGCCGTGGCGTGTACCTGCCGTCCACCCCGCCGGCGGGCGAGGTGGTGCTGGCCGGCGTGCACCTGTGGAAGGCGCAGCCGCTGATCGTGGACGTGCTGCGCGACTCCGGCGCACTGCTGGCGTTCGTGGAGATCGTGCACAGCTACCCGCACTGCTGGCGGCACAAGACCCCGGTCGTGTTCCGCGCCACCCCGCAGTGGTTCATCTCGATGGAAAAGGCCAACCTGCGCAACGACGCGATGGCCGCCATCGACAACGTCGGCTGGTTCCCGAGCTGGGGCAAGGCGCGCATCGGCAGCATGGTCGACGGACGCCCGGACTGGTGCATCAGCCGCCAGCGCACCTGGGGCGTGCCGATCGCACTGTTCACCCACCGCGAAACCGGCGAGCCGCATCCGCGCACCGTCGAGCTGATGCTGCAGGTGGCCGACCGCGTGCAGCAGGGCGGCATCGATGTCTGGTATGCGCTGGACGCCGCCGAACTGCTCGGCGATGACGCCGCGCACTACGAGAAAGTCACCGACATCCTCGATGTCTGGTTCGACTCGGGCGTCACCCACGAAGGCGTGCTGCTGGAGCGTGGCTTCGGCAAGCCGGCCGACCTGTACCTGGAAGGCTCGGACCAGCATCGCGGCTGGTTCCAGTCCTCGCTGCTGACCGGCGTGGCCATCGACAAGCACGCCCCGTACAAGCAGTGCCTCACCCACGGCTTCACCGTGGACGAGAACGGCCGCAAGATGTCCAAGTCGCTGGGCAACGGCATCGAGCCGCAGGACATCATGAAGACCCTGGGCGCGGACATCCTGCGCCTGTGGATCGCCTCGGCGGACTACAGCAATGAAATGTCGCTGTCGCAGGAGATCCTCAAGCGCAACGCTGACGCCTACCGCCGCCTGCGCAACACCGCGCGCTTCCTGCTCGGCAACCTGGACGGTTTCGATCCGGCCCGGCACCTGGTGGCGCCGGCCGACATGGTCGCGCTGGACCGCTGGATCGTGCATCGCGCCTGGGAAGTGCAGGAGAAGATCAAGGCTGCCTACACCGGCTACAACATGGCCGAGATCGTGCAGCTTCTGCTGAACTTCTGCAGCGTCGACCTGGGCTCGCTGTACCTGGACGTGACCAAGGACCGGCTGTACACCATGCCGACCGACTCGCGTGGTCGCCGTTCGGCGCAGACCGCGATGTACCACATCGCCGAAGCGTTCACCCGCTGGGTGGCCCCGATCCTGACCTTCACCGCCGACGAGCTGTGGGGCTACCTGCCGGGCGCGCGCAAGGACAACGTGCTGTTCGCCACCTGGTACGAAGGCCTGGCCCCGCTGCCGGCCGACGCCCCGTTGAACGCGGCCGACTTCGACCAGCTGCTGGCCCTGCGCGAGCAGGTGGCCAAGGTGCTGGAGCCGATGCGCGCCAACGGCGCCATCGGTGCCGCGCTGGAAGCGGAGATCACCGTCGCCGCCAGCGAAGACACCGCAGTGCGCTGGCAGCCGCTGGCCGATGAGCTGCGCTTCCTGTTCATCAGTGGCGACGTGAGCGTGCGCCCGGCGACCACCGACGAGGTGTTCGTCAGCGCCCAGCCGACCAGCAAGCAGAAATGCGTGCGCTGCTGGCACTACCGCGCCGACATCGGCACGGTGGCCGCCCATCCGGAACTGTGCGGTCGTTGCGCAAGCAACGTCGACGGCGCCGGCGAAGACAGGAAGTGGTTCTGATGGCCGCCCCGCGTCCGCGCCCGAGCGCGCTGGTGTGGCTGGTGCTGTCGGCCGCCATCATCATCCTCGACCAGTGGAGCAAGGCCTGGGTGCTGTCCAGCCTGCCCGAGTTCCAGCCGGTGCCGGTCATCGACGGTTTCTGGAACTGGTACCGCACCTACAACACCGGGGCTGCGTTCAGTTTCCTGAGCGACGCCGGCGGCTGGCAGCTGTGGTTCTTCACCGCGCTCGCGGTGGGCATCAGCGGCCTGATGGCGTTCTGGCTCTCGCGCACCCCGCGCGCGCACTGGCGCAGCGCGGTGCCGTATGCGCTGGTCATCGGCGGCGCGATCGGCAACGTGATCGACCGCCAGGTGCACGGCCACGTGGTCGATTTCATCCAGTGGTACGTGGGTGAGCACTACTGGCCCGCGTTCAACATCGCCGACGCCGCGATCGTGGTCGGTGCCATCGGCATCGCCGTGTTCGGCCTGTTCGACGGCAAAGCCGCCAAAAAGGCGGATAATGCCAACCCGTAACCCACCGCCGGCCGCTGCCGGGAGACCTGTCTGATGGATGTGCTGCTCGCCAACCCGCGTGGATTCTGTGCCGGTGTCGATCGTGCGATCGAGATCGTCAAGCGCGCGATCGAAACGCTGGGCGCGCCCATCTACGTGCGCCATGAAGTGGTGCACAACCGCTTCGTGGTGGACGACCTCAAGCAGCGCGGCGCGATCTTCGTCGAGGAACTCGATGAAGTGCCGGATGGCAACACGGTGATCTTCAGCGCGCACGGCGTTTCCCAGGCCGTGCGCCAGGAAGCCGACCGTCGTGGCCTGAAGGTATTCGACGCCACCTGCCCGCTGGTGACCAAGGTCCACTTCGAAGTGGCGCGCCACTGCCGTGCCGGCCGCGACGTGGTGCTGATCGGCCACGCCGGTCACCCGGAAGTGGAGGGCACCATGGGCCAGTGGAAGCAGGAAGCCGGCAGCGGCAGCATCTACCTGGTGGAAGATGTCGAGCAGGTCGCCACGCTGGTACTGAACCAGCCGGAGAACTTCGCCTACACCACCCAGACCACGCTGTCGGTGGACGACACACGCGGCATCATCGACGCACTGCGCGCGCGTTTCCCGGCGATGCAGGGCCCGAAGAACGACGACATCTGCTACGCCACCCAGAACCGCCAGGATGCCGTGCGCGACCTGGCCAAGCGTTGCGACCTGGTGCTGGTGGTGGGCTCGCCGAACAGCTCCAATTCCAACCGCCTGAGCGAACTGGCGCGCCGTGACGGCGTGGAAAGCTACCTGATCGACGGCGCCGACGAGATCGACCCGGCGTGGGTGCTGGGCAAGAAGCACATCGGCCTCACCGCGGGCGCCTCCGCACCGCAGGTACTGGTGGACGGCGTGATCGCGCGCCTGAAGGAACTGGGCGCGGGTAACGTGGGCGAGCTGGAAGGCGAGCCCGAATCGATGGTGTTCGCGTTGCCGAAGGAATTGAGGCTGCGCCTCATCAACTGACGGTAGCGCCGGCCGTTGGCCGGCTGCCTTTCGATCAGGGGTCACTAACTCCTGGCGGATATCTTCGGAACATTTAAGCGCCGGAGGGATTGTGGCCGCCGGGGTCGCGCGCGGCTGGACGCTTGCGCCGCGCTGCGCGCGGTGTCCGGCCAACGGCCGGACCTACGAATTGTTACGTGCCCATTGGGATCGGGATCAATCAACCGTGCGCGCCGAACGTGCGACGAATGTTGGCCACCGGCTGGTAGGGTCGCATCCCGATCGACCGCCGATGACAACTCCCCACGCGGCGAAGGCATGACCTTTGGCCATGGGGCTGTGCCCCACGCAGGTCTAGCATCGATCCTTTCGTATGCCGGAACCGTCTTTGATGAAACTGCGTGCCGCCGTCCTCTCCGTGCTTCTCGCCGCCACCACCACCGGCGTGCACGCGCAGACACCCCCGCCGCAGGACGTGGCCTTCCCCGGGCTGCTGCGCATCGACGTCGACGCGCGCGACATCGGCCACCGCATCTTCAAGGTCAAGGCCACCGTTCCGGCCAAGCCCGGCCCGCTGACCCTGCTGTACCCGCAGTGGCTGCCCGGCGCGCATTCGCCGAGCGGCCCCATCGACAAACTCGCCGGCCTGGTGGTCACCGCCAACGGCAAACCGCTGGCCTGGACCCGCGATCCGTACGACGTCTACGCCTTCACCGTCGACGTCCCGCAGGGCGCCAGCGAAGTAGTCGCTGAATTCAAATTCCTCTCTTCGCAGGGCGCAGGGCAGGGGCGGGTGGTGATGACGCCGGAAATGCTCAACCTGCAGTGGAATGCCAACTCGCTGTACCCGGCCGGCGTGATCACCCGCAACATCCAGGCCCAGGCCAGCGTCACCCTGCCGCCGGGCTGGTCCTACGCCACCGCGCTGGACACCGAACGCCGCGACGGCGACACCGTGGTGTTCAAGCCGATCAGCTACGACCACCTGGTCGACTCGCCGCTGTTCGCCGGCCGCTACTACCAGCAGTTCGACCTCGACCCCGGCGCCAAGGTGCCCGTGCGCCTGAACGTGTTCGCCGACGACGCCAAGTCGCTGGTGGCCAAGCCCGAACAGCTGCAGGCGCACCGCGCCCTGGTGCAGCAGATCTACAAGCTCTACGGCGCCCGCCACTTCGACCACTACGACTTCCTGCTCGCCCTCACCAGCAAACTCGGCGGCATCGGCCTGGAGCACCAGCGCTCGAGTGAAAACAGTGGCGACACCGGCTACTTCACCGACTGGGACAAGACCTGGCTCGGCCGCGACCTGCTGCCGCACGAATTCAACCATTCCTGGAACGGCAAGTACCGTCGTGGCGCCGACCTGACCACCGCCAACTTCAACGTGCCCATGGGCGACAGCCTGCTGTGGCTGTACGAAGGCCAGACCCAGTTCTGGGGCCACGTGCTGGCCGCGCGCTCGGGCCTGTGGAGCAACGACCAGACCCGGGACATGCTGGCCAATGTCGCGGCAACCTACGACCGCGGTCGCCCCGGCCTGGCCTGGCGCAACCTGCAGGACACCACCAACGACCCCACCATCGCCCAGCGCCGCGCGCTGGCCTACCGCAACTACCAGATGAGCGAGGACTACTACTCCGGCGGGCAGATGGTGTGGCTGGAGGTGGAGGGCAAGCTGCGTGCGCTGACCGGCAACAAGCGCAGCCTGGATGACTTCGCCAAGGCCTTCTTCGGCATGCACGACGGCGACTGGAACGTGAACCCGTATACCTTCGAGGACGTCGTCAGCACCTTGAACGGCATCGCCCCGTTCGACTGGGCCAGCTTCCTGCGCGAGCGCCTGGACGGCCATGGCCCGCTCATCGGCGGCCTGGAAGCGGCGGGCTGGAAGCTGGTCTACACCGACACCCCGAACGACGCCTTCAAGGCGCAGGAAACCCGCGCCAAGAACACCAACCTGCTGTACTCGCTGGGCCTGGCGGTCACCGAAGCGGGCGCCGTCACCGACGTGCTGTGGGACAGCCCCGCCTTCAACGCCGGCCTGGCCCCGGGCATGAGCGTGCTGGCGCTCAACGGCCGCGTGTTCAAAGGCGAGGACCTGAAGGACGCCGTCGCCGCCGCCAAAACCGACAAGGCACCGCTCACCCTGCTGGTGCGAAACTTCGACCGCATCGACACCATCAAGCTCGACTACCACGGCGGCCTGCAGTACCCCACGCTGCAGCGCATCGCCGGCAAGCCCGACCGCCTGGCCGAGCTCTGGAAAGCGCGATGAACCCACGCCGCGACGTACCGATCCTGCTGGCGGCGATAGCCGCCATCATCGGCGCGTCGCTCGACGGCGACGGCCGCTGGCTGCACTGGATAGCCAAGCCGCTGACCACGCTGCTGATAGCGGCGATGGTCCTGCGTAATGCCGGCCTCCGGCCGGCAACCGACACACCCTCCGCCCACCGCACCTACGCCCGCGCGATCCTGCTCGGCATGGCGTTTTCCTGCATCGGCGACATCGCACTGATGCTCCCGTTCGACGCCTTCGTACCGGGGCTGATCGCCTTCCTGCTTGCGCACGTCTGCTACATCGTCGCCTTCCGCGCAGGCTCCAGGGCAGGGCGCTGGTTGGTGTTGGCCGCCGCATTGCTGGCCCTATTCGCCGGAATCAATCTGGCTGGCCTATGGCCGCTGCTCCCCAACGACCTGCGCATTCCAGTAGTGGTGTACGTCGTCGTGCTCGCCCTGATGGCCACACTGGCACTCGCCCGCGCGTGGTCGCATGCATCGACCACCGCACCAGCACTGCAAGGCGCGCGATGGGCCGCCATCGGCGCAATCCTGTTCGTCATCAGCGACTCCGTACTAGCCTGGGACCGCTTCGGCGGCGGCCTCCCAGCCGCAACCCTGTGCGTACTAAGCACCTACTACGCAGCGCAATACTGCATAGCCCGCTCGGTCCGATAACGGCTCGCACGCACCTGTTGGCATGACCGGGGTTGGACGACTGGCATCACTGCCTGCATGACGCGGCCGTGGTGGCGGCTTTACCTGTGTTGCCGTGACCCTGGTAGGGTCGGTTCCCAAACGACCGCCGACCAACTCCGCGACCTCTTTAACGCATGACCTCAGCTGGGCACGCGCTCTTGCCCCTGCTCACTCCCCAACATCCCCCGCCGACTCACACCGCTTCCCTTCATCACACAACCGATCCAACAACGCCAACGCCACCCCATTGCTCCACCCAAACCCATCCTGCAACGGGTACTCCCCACCACCACCACCACCCGCCGACCCGTCCACCACATACTTCTCCACCAGCTTCCCCTCACGGTCATACACCGTCTGCACCGTCCGCAGGAACCGCACGCCAATCTGCCGCGCCAACGCATCCTGCTTGTAACGCTGCAACCCATCCACCGCCACCCACTGCAATGGCGCCCACCCATTCGGCGCATCCCACTGCTGTCCGGTGTTCTCGGTGGTGGTCAACAACCCGCCCTCGCGCACCAGCTGCGCCTCCACCGCCTGCGCGGTCCGCTTCGCCTGCACCGGGTTGGCCACCTGCAGCCACAACGGGAACAACGCCGCGGCAGTCAGCGCAGGGCGGGGCGTACCACGCTCCAGATCCCGATCCGCATACCACCCCTGCCGCTCATCCCACAGCAGCGCATTGATCGCCCGCTTGCGCTGTTCCGCCTGCCGCGCGAAATCCCGCGCCACAGAACGTTCCCCCGCCGCACGACTCGCCCGCGCAATCGTCGTCTCCAGATGGAACAGCAGACTGTTCAGATCCACCGGCACGATCTCCGTGGTGTGGATGCTGCCCAGCTCCGCCGGATGCACCAGCCACCGCGAACTGAAATCCCACCCCGATTCCGCCCCGGCGCGCAGATCGCGATACACCTGCGAAGGCGCGCGATCCGGCACCGTTGCCGCCGTCGCCAGGTCATCCGTCCACGACTCGGTCCGCGGCACCGCCCGCGCATCCCAGTAGCGGTTGAGCAGGCTCCCATCATTCATCCGCACCACCCGCTCACTTGCCGCGCCCGGTGACAAACCCGCCGCCCCACGCATCCAGAACGCATGCTCGGTGCGCAGCTGCGGCAGATACCGGCGATACGCGTCATCCCCCTCATGCGTCGCCAGCAGATCCACCATCAAACTGAAGAACGGCGGCTGCGACCGGCTCAGGTAATAGCTGCGGTTGCCGTTGGGAATATGCCCGTACTGGTCCAGCTGCCACGCGAAGTTGTCCACCATGTCGCGCACCTGCTGCCACCGGCCACTGGACGCCAGGCCGAGCAGGGTGAAGTAGCTGTCCCAGTAGTACACCTCGCGGAAACGCCCGCCGGGCACCACATACGGCTTGGGCAGCGGCAGCAGCGAACCGCGCGGGTCCACGGTGTCGGTGGTCCGGGTCAGCACCGGCCACAGCCCTTCGATATGCGCGCGCAGGGTTTCCCCGGCAGGTGGCACGTAGGCGGCTGACTCCGTGGGAACGGTGAAGTGCGTGGCCACGAAGGCGGGCAGGGTGTAGCCGGGCTGCGCCTGGGCCTGCCCCCATCCCGCCAGCAGTGCGTCGGCATCCAGCCTCGGCACCGCATCGGCGAATGTTTTCTGGTCCTTGAACAGGTGGGCACGCTGGACCTGCTGGAACAGAGGCTGCCACTGCTGGTCCGGCGGCTGGGGGGCTTGGGCGGGCGCCTGGGCACCGGCCGAGGCGGAGTAGAGCAGGGACGCCAGCAGCAAGCCGGCCAAGCGGGGGCGTGGGTTCATGGGCGGGTTCCAGGCGGCAACAGCCCGACTGTAGGGGCGGGAGCGTCAACAAATGGTGCGCCGGGGCCGCCAATTGACCCGCCCGGCCGCTCCCCTTAGAATTGCCTGCTCAGCCGGAATAGCTCAGTTGGTAGAGCGGCGCATTCGTAATGCGTAGGTCGTAGGTTCGATTCCTATTTCCGGCACCAGATACAGCAAAAAGCCCCGGCCTTGGTCGGGGCTTTTTGCTGGGGCGAACTTCGGAATCATTGATGGCCGGGCGTTTGGTAACGACCGCGCGTCACCCAAGGTGGGTTGCAGGTGTATCGCAGCTACACCGCAAGCGCGTTGCTTGGGTAGTCGTAATCGGCCACAATGCCCTCGATAGGGGGCGTGAGATTAATCATGAAAATGGAGTGGCCCTTACGTGGGCGTTTGCAGCAAGGGACTGTATTCTCAGGTTGCTTGGTCGCTGGATATGATGGTCGGCCAGGATGGGGTCTTGTCGTCACTGCTCGTTGTGATCTTGCCAACGATAAGGTGCCGCTACTTAACTATCTTCCCGTCGTAAGGTTCTCTGACTGGCTGGAATTGGATGGCCGCGCTTCGCTTATCTCTCGCGCAAGTTCCGAGGAGGAGGCGTCACTCTCGCAGTTGCTTACGGATCTCGGTGCAACGGAGTCTGTGCTCCGTAGCGCTGAGCTCGCCGTGGTTCTTCGGGAGCTTCTAGGAGAGGTAAGACCAGGGGCAAAGCTTGCTCAGCGTTGTGAGAGGGCGATAAGTCGAAATGCAGAATTCGCTAAGCCTGAGGGGCCGTCCATTGAATGGCTGTGCGAGCAGTACCCGAAGCTATATGCCGGCATTGTTCGGGAGCTGATGACGCAGAGACTTGCGGGGTACTATTTCTTGCCCGCAGTTGAGCCCAATGAAGCGCCATCTTGCTATGTGGTGCTGCTCCGTCACATCGGTTCGATGCCATTTGAAGTGGCGTGCCGCATACCGGCAGGGATCAGTATCGATGATGTACGCGCCGGCTTCTCAGCTGCAGTCAGATATCTTTGCTTGGACGGAGAGGACGACTATGTTATGCCATTGGGCGTGATCCCATCTCCGAACATCGAGCATTTGATGCAGGTTTTCTCATCCTTGCTTTCACGAATTGGCCTGCCTAATGTCGATTCGCAACACATTGAGAAATATGCCATGGGTGGGCGATGAATAAATTCATAGCAATTGACGATGCGACGATTGAGGAGCTAATCGGCGGGCGCCTCTATCAGTCAACTGACTTCGGGATAGGTGCGAGTTTAGTGGGTCTGCTAAAGGGTCAGTCAGACTCTCTAGAGCTTGGTGGAATTACTTCGATAAAGAAAAATGGTGGGGTCTACCTCTTGTCCCCTGGAGTACGCCCAAAGCCAAAGTTTCTGGTGATTGACTCAGAAGAGTCTCGTGCGTTCCTCGATCTCAGCTCCCAGGACGCACTCTTTGCGTTCCAAAAGCTGCTGCGCTTTTGCGTGAAGTGGTGGGCTGGCGCCCAGGGCATGACGTGGTCCGAGAAGATTATTAATAATTCTTCCAAGGCTGTGATTTTTCCATTCCGCTATCAGCCGCATCCATACAGGCTCGTTATCGAACGCGAGCCTTGGAAGGATAGGCTGGCAAAGCGTGATCTAAATGGGAAGTTTCTGCTGGTTTACAAGGCAGGGCAGGGTGGTGGCGACTCATCGGCTGAAGAGGCTTCCACTACCAACTTCAGAAAAGTCATCGAGAGTTACAAGGATGCGATACTGGAGTTGCAGAAGCAGAAGGCAGCGGTGGCTCCCGCATCTGGTCCTCTGAATGCTACCGACCTGGACGGTTCTTCGCAGCCGGCGCTGACCTCGCTTTTCAGATCATTTGACGACTGGATGCTGTCACTTACGGATCAGCAGCGTGAGTTCATCCAGGCGCCCTTGGTGGGTGCTCATCGTATTGAGGGTGCAGCCGGGACAGGTAAGACTCTGAGCCTGATGCTCAAGGCACTGTACGAGTTGAGGCGGGCGGCGGAGGATGGGCGTGAATGTAATATTGTATTTATTACGCATAGCGAAGCGACCAGGGCTTCTATTGCTAACGTCCTCGACGTAGTTGATTCCGACAATGGCTTCCAGCATCGCGACCGTGCCTCGTCTCAGCAGTCGTTGTCGGTTCGGACGCTTTCTCAACTTTGTTCCGAGAAGCTTAGGCATGCAATCAGCGAATCTGAATTCATTGATCGTGATGCTCTCGAGTCCAAGGGCTATCAACGGCTGTACATAGCGGAAGTGATCGAAGAGGCTGTGGCGCAAGATCTTCCCACGCACTCCAAATTTATGAGCCAGGAATTGGTCGCCATGATGCATGGAGATCAAAGTTGGCACTTGGCACAGATGTTTCAGCACGAGATCAGCGTCCTGATTAAGGGGCGCGCGTCGGAAATTTTTGACGTATATCGAGACGTTAAGCCTCTCAAATACGGATTGCCAGCTTCCACGCAAGCTGATAAGGCTTTTGTCTTTTCGGTATTCAACCGATACAGGGCTAAGTTGGCAATGATGGGCCAGTTTGATACGGATGACGTAGTGCTTAGCGCCATCGGACAACTTGACACTCCAATTTGGAAGCGCCGTCGTTCCCGTGAGGGATTCGACGCCCTATTCATTGATGAGACGCATCTTTTTAACATCAATGAGTTGCACCTTTTTCATTACTTTACTAAAGCTGATGTGCAATTTCCGATCGCATACTCTATCGACAAGTCCCAAGCAGTAGGTGATCCAGGCTGGACGACCGCGGAAATGGAGCAGGCAGTGACGTCGTCCGAGTCGAATGGGTCTGGAGGAGACAACGTCAAAGTCGGAACTATCTTTCGCTCATCTCCCGAGATTGTGGACCTTGCACTGTGTATCGTTGCTTCTGGGGCAACTTTGTTTACCAATTTTGAAAATCCTGTGGCGCAATCGGCGTCTGCATTTACGGCCAAGGATGAGGCACTCTCGTCACCGCCTGTCTACAGGGAGCTTCCTAACGAGGATTCTTTAGTTGAGGCTGCATTCGAAAGGGCAGAGATTATTCGTGAGGAGCTAGGCTGCGGTCGCGCCGGGGTGCTGATCTGCGCGCTGGACGAGTCCATTGCACAAAAGTTGCTCGAATTTGCTGTGGAGAAGAAGCGTCCTGTAAAGGTGCTGAGTAAGAGAGGAGACGCGGTTGCAGTCGAGCAGGCGACCGCAGCAGGCATGCATGTAGTCGGCCATGTTGACTATGTTGGTGGCTTGGAGTTCGCTGCCGTTGTTCTAGTGGGCGCTGATGACGGTAGGGTGCCGCCGGTCCAGGGCGCGAATGCGGAAGCGGCTCGTCATTTCTTGACCTATGCGGCCCATAATCGTCTCTATGTCGCTGTAACTCGAGCTCGTTACAGGGTTGAGATTCTTGGTGAGTCAGCACGGGGAATTAGCAGAATTTTAAGGCCCGCTGTAGAGGCGGGGCTCATTGCCGTCGCGCGACCTTAGGCGGGTCTGAATCGAGCCTTGTTGCTAAGAGGCGGGTTCGATTCATATTTCCTGTGGGTGCAAAAAAAGCCCCGGCCTTCGTCGGGGCTTTTAGTTTGGGGTTGACTTCATCTTATCAGTGGCGGGTGGGGTTAGGGATGTGGACTTGTTTCCCCCTTATCCAGCGACATGATCGCGCATTAGAAATTGGCCACTCCGCAGTGGTGAAGTGGCTGGCTTTCAATCCAAGGTTGTCCTTCGGTTGCCAATCGATCTAGGTCGGCGGGTTTTCGGTAGCCTCCTGCAGTGGGTTCGCAGGATCTCAGCTTGTTTCGTGGATTGATTCCACTTAGTATTTTGTCCTATCGGGTTACCGAGCCGGCGCGGTCTGGTGGTTGGACTTTTCACCTTGATGCAGGTCCGTCATGAAGTATCTCAACCAAACCGAGTACATACGATCTGAATCTGATTCATTGGCGGATGTCGAAGCCCTTCTCGAAGGTAGCGTTTTTCATGTCACAAAGCGTGCGTACTGGCCGGCGATTCAGCGCTCCGGGGCCATCCTTCCTAACTCAGACGGTGCTCTTGAAACGACCTTTGGCTCATCGAGGAATTCGTTCTTTCGGAATAGGGGGTGCGTTTCCGTTTTTGACTATCGTGGAGAGATAGATGAAGAGGTGATTGATTGTCGCAGGCGATGCTATCCCTTTCAGCCGGCCTTGCCTGGCAGCGATGGGATCGTAGTGCTTTTTCTGAACGCTGTAATTCACGAGCATCTCCTGCTCTGGAAACTATGGCAAAACGAGGAGGCCTATGGCGAGATGATTGTGCCGCGAGTAGAGGCTGGCCACCTTGGACCTATTTCGTTGCAATTGGTGGACCGCGCAATTTTCATACGTCGTACTGAAGACTCGCAGTCGTTGGCGGCCATGCTCAGGGCGGCTCGAGATTAGAAGGGACGCTGAGGAATCGCTTGGGTCGGCCCTTCCAAGTGAAGGCGCTGGCCGAAGTTTGTGTACATTAGCTGCCAGTTGGCAGGCGAGCCTGGCCTCGCTCAGAGACCGGGCCGGCGAGCCGGTCGATAGCGCGGTGCCCTTATCCAAACTTGTCCGTGGTGCCCGCAGGGTCGCAGCCCCGATTTGTCCACTCAGTTGCGAAAGATCTACAACGCCGCGAGGGTCTGTGCTCAGTTCGACCCCGCTACTGGGGAAGTAGCAAGTAGTGGCAACGAACCTCCAAGCGCGAATACCGCGCCGGTTGCCACGTCCAACATTCGGACCTGGACATCTGCATCCCAGTAGGCTTCAAGCCGGTAGAAGGCATAGGTGTCGAACCGGACATTGTATTGCTGGATATCATACCGGGCGTCTGCGCTGGGCGGCTTGTCCGAGCTCAGCGTCCCGTGCACGCAGCCAGCGCGAATGGTGTGTTCGCCCAAGGACAGACGGGCATTGATCTGGATTACCCAGAGATCATCGACCCCGAACAGCTTTGACTCGCGTGCAATCTGGCTGTAGGGGCCGCGCTTGCCATTGAGCTTACACATTGGAAAGACCAACCGGCTCTTGATGGACACAGAATTGGCTTCAATCAGTCCTTTCGGCTCCCTGTACGGCGGGCTTGTGCCACAGCCAGAAATGAACAGCATGGCAAGGACGATGACGAATCGACGCATGGTGCATCCACGGTGTTGGGGGCTCGATCCCCTCCAACCTGCGTCGACCCTAAGGCGCGTTGTCTTTCCTCGGCAATGGCTGCCTCATCCGAATATTCGGCGCGCCAAGGTAACAAGCGTGAGCCCATTCGTAGTGCCGCAGCCCCCTGTGCTCGCACCCATGGCAGCACGGCCACCAGTTGCGCGCCCAGCAGCAGCGCCAGGACGTCCACCCCTACGGTGTCCACCAACAGCGCCAGTGGCAGCAGCTCAATATTGCAGGCGAGCACTAGGACCACCACAGCGGTGGTGGCGGCCAGCATCTTGGCTCTGGAGATCTTCGGCATCGGACGCGTCCCAAGGCGGTGATACAGCAGTGGGGGCAGATGGAGGGCCTTCAATGGCCGGTCGGAGTAAATCTATCCAACAACTGCATCTACGAGCGATTAAGCCTGCTCCACCGCCATGCTGACCCGGTTACGCCCACCCGCCTTGGCCCGGTAAAGCGCCTCATCCGCGCGCACGATCAATTCGGCCAGCAGCGGCTGGTCACTCCCCGGCAGCGCTTCGCCCAGCGCTGCCCCGATGCTCACCGTCACATTGATGCGCGCATCGCCAACATCAATCGGCGTGGCGGCCACGGCCTGGCGCATCCGCTCGGCCACCGCGGGCGCATCCTCGACAGCAGGCGCCGCCAGCAACGCGACAAACTCCTCCCCGCCAAAGCGCGCGAAGAGGTCGCGCTCGCGCAGCGCTTCCCGGCAGCGCTTGGCTACTACCTTCAGCACTTCATCGCCCGCAGGATGGCCGTGGCTGTCGTTGATCTTCTTGAAATGGTCGACGTCGACCATCAGCACAGCCACCGAATGGCCGGTGGCCTCGCGCGCGGCGATGATCTGCGCGGAGCGCTCCTCAAAGTGGCGCCGGTTGGGAATGCCGGTCAACGGGTCGGAGGCGGCCAGGCGGCGCAGCTCGGCGGCCATCAAAAGTTCGGCAGTCACGTCGGTGAACAGCCAGATGCGACCATATTCGCCATTCCCACGTACGGGATGGGTATCCACCTCGATCGTGCGTTCGCCCAGCGCCCAGTTCAAGGTGGAAGCAAAACTGACATTGCCCACCTGCGCGCCGTAAGCCTGCTCAAGCTCGGCGTGGTTGTCGCACCGCTGACGCAGGGTACGCATGGGTTCGGCAAGGTCGCGTGCGCGGTGGTTGCCGGGCGGGCAGCCCAGCAGGTCAGCCGCACGTTCGTTGATTACCGCGCTCACGCCGTCGCCTTCCATCAGCACGATCCCGGCGGGCACGCTCTCGACCAGATCGATGAACTGGTTCTGCACCGTCACTTCGCGCAGCTTTTCGCGCCGGGCAGACAGCAGTCGGGCCACGCTCGTGGCAAGCAGCGGAACCTGTGGGGTCAACTGCGTGTCGGACGGCTCGCCTTTCCACAGCACCAGCAGGCCGCTCAGCGGTGCGCCGAGGGACGGGGCGGGCACGAACAGCAGCCGCGCCGGTGGACCGTTCAATCCATGCAGCAGGGCAGTGGGCAAGCGGAATCCGGCGGCAGCCACCGCTTCGCCCGACCAGCTGTGCTCCAGGATGCCGCTACGGGCCAGGCTGAATCCGGAAAACGGCATGGACGGGAATGATGCGGCCCAGCCCGCCCAGCCATTCGCTTCGATCTCCACCGCCATGACCAGATCCGCACCGGAAGCGAGCTGGGCGAAATGGCACAGGCCGGCGAGGGCGTCGCTGTCGGTAGTGCTCATGCCGCGTTTGCCGACAGGCGGCGCTCGAGGATGCGGACGACTTCATCGGGGGCGGTCATGTGTGGAAGATGCCCCTCGGCATCGATGACATCCAGCGTGGCGGTCGGGATGGCCGCTTCCAGCCAATGACCCACCTGCACCGGCACGGCCATGTCGACTGCAGTCTGGATCACGTGCACGGGGCGGGTCAGCTGCGCGGCCAGCGAGCGCATATCGGAGTTGAAGATCGTGCGCGAGGTATTGAGCGCGATGTCCGGCCGCATCTGGAACAGCGTGCGCGAGAAGTCGGCCACCACCTGCCCGTTGTCCACACCCACCACCATCGGCGCGAACCCGGCCACCCAGGCTTGGTAATTGGCGCTCATGCTGTCGAACAGGTTCTCCAGATCCGCTGCCTGGAAGCCGCCGATGTAGCCGGTGTCATCCAGATAACGCGGCGAAGCCCCCACGGTGACCAGCCGGTCGAACAGTTCCGGGCGCGCCACGGCGGCCACCGCACCGATCATGCCGCTCATGGAGTGGCCGACGTACACGCAGTCGCGCAGCGCCAGGTCGTCCATGATCTCCAGCAGGTCGTCGGCATAGCCGAACAACGAACCATGCCGGTCGAAATCGTAGGTATCCGCGCCGTTGGGTCCGCAGCCGGCGAGGTCGAACGACACTACGTCGTAGTGCGCCTCGAACCAAGGGCGCAGGGCGCTCCACGCAGTCTGGTCGGTTCCGAAGCCGTGGGCCAGGATGGCAACCTGACTGCCCTTGCCGCTACGGCGGCCGTTGAATCTCTCGAAGCTGTTCACGCACATCCAGTCATGGGCATTCGGCAGCTGCCGATACTAGGCCACGCTGGCATGCGGGTCCATGACAGATCGGCGCGCGCGCGGGTTTCCATCGACCGCCGTTAACCTCGGCGTCAGGGCCAAATTCCGCGGGCCGCGGTCCAGCTACGGCAGCCATGCGAGACTTGCGCGCCGCGGTGCGCCTACGTTTAGCCGCCCGGGCATTTGAGTGTGCGCACGCTTCTGGTGGATCCAGTCTCCAAGGTCCACTGACCGCGCCAGGGGCGGCAGGGATGAAGTGACAGTGGATGGCACATTTACCACTTACTGCCGCTTTTGCCGTCTACCCGAGAGAGTATTGTGCTATCAACTCCGAGCGCCACAGGTGCATACGCCAAGGGGACGCTCTATGCAGGGAACTTGTGACACGGATCACGACCATGCCGTGTGGACGCCCGTGGCAGCGGCAACGACCTATGAGCTGCTCAAGGACGGCACGCCCGCCGCCTGCAACGGCCCATTGACAAGCAGTGGCTCGAGCAGCCAGAAATGTTGCGCCACGTCGCAGCCGGTGCGGGCATGCAACCCCGCAGGCATTCGCCCTGGTCGAAGCTGCCATCCATCCAACAGCTGGCTATAGGAGATACCCCGTGAGTAAGCAGCGAAACGGTCGCGGGCTGACGGAGCGTGTTTTGCACCGTCCGAAGTCCTTGATGAGCGCTTGGCTCTGTTGCGCGATGATCATAGGGTTGGCCTGGGTGCCATCCGCCAGTGCCCAGACATTCACCTACTACCATACAGATCCGCTTGGCTCAGTGGTCGCCAAGACGGACGAGAGCGGGAACGTCATTGAGCGGATTGACTATGAGCCCTACGGTGCCGTGGTCGGTGGGCAGCTCAAGGATGGGCCGGGCTACACCGGGCATGTGAGCGATGCCGCGACCGGGCTGAGCTACATGCAGCAGCGCTACATGGATCCGCAGCTGGGGGTGTTCCTGTCGGTGGACCCGGTGACGGCGTATCAGAAGCCGGTTGATCAGTTCAATCGGTTCCGGTACGCGAACGGAAACCCGTACAAGTTCACTGATCCGGATGGCAGACAAAGTCTTCCGCGATCGGTCTACGAGACAGACTGGACTAAGCCTGAAACTAGACAGGCGTTCCGCGAAGCGGCCGGCATGGTCGCAGATCTCACCCCCGTTGTTGGCGACGCTAAAGGCGCCATTGATGCAGTGCGCGACCCCTCTGCGATCAATGTGCTTGCGGTTACCATCGTTCTCATTCCAATCGTTGGAGATGCGGGAAAATCCATCCTTAAGCACGGGGATGAAGCTGCCCAACTAGGTAAGAAGATGGCAAGCGAGCAGCAGATGGCTGAATTGGCCGCTACGGCAGGGTGAGAGGCTTGCCGCCCAACACGGAGGTGAGGCGGGCTCATATCAGAAAGTTTCCAGCTCGTCGTACAAGGCTGCCGATGGCGGGCATGTGGAAACGCATGCGTTCCGCAATTCTGATACGGGTCAGATCATCGAACCAAAAACTGTGATCAATCCATAAGTGAGTACTGTATGAAGGTACGGGCAATAAAAACCTGCATGGATGTGTCACCTTCGTGGGGCACAGATCCGAGGAGGGAGTTCCCTATCAAGATTGGGCATGAGTACCTTGTGTACACGGTGGCCTGCATCTTCGAGAAGGGCGAATACCAGGGCTTGACTCTCTACGGAGTCGAGGATGAGTTCGGGAGGTTGATTCCTGTTCCATCAGGACTGTTTGAAATCACTGATCCCAGGGCGTCACGCTTTTGGTTGGCATCCAGTGACGAGGGCTCGTTCTATATGCGGCCACGCGAGTTAATAGAAAACGTCTATCTTTCAGACGACATCCATGAAGATCTCCCTGGGGCGCGAGCGACGTTTCAGAAGATCAAGGTTCGCCTGGAGGCTGAGGCTGGCGGCGAGCCTGCGGTGGGCAAGTGACATGCTTCAAGGGTATAGACGGTGTCGCGCGCGAGATGTTGTCGATACCCGGAGCTCGCAAAGAGTGCAGCGTAGCTTTGAGTTCACCGATGAGGGCCGAGCGCTTGATGCATTGAAAAATTGAGTTGTTAGTGAGAAGTTGAGTTGGTGGGCGGGGGGGCTGTCGCCAAGTTGGCGGCGTGAGAGCGCTGGTCCCGTTGCTCCCCAGCCAGGCGCTCAAGCTCTTCCTGCATCCTATGGCGCTCCCTGGTGGTTCCCGATCAAGAACAAGTAGGGAGGTGGACGCATCATGAGTATTGAATCTAGGCTCGCTGAAATGACGCTGCTTGTGCAGAGCTTCGCCCCCGGGAGTGTTTCTGCACGCGAGTTCGAAGAGAAATATTCAGATTTCTACTACTACGAGGCATTGGACGGGCACGAATCTTCGAGTGCGCTGGAACCTCAATATCTTTCGAAGCTTGCGCCTGCAGTGGAGCTGCACCGTCGCGTGCAAGAGGAGATCGTAAACCGGCTGGCTCTTGATGCAAATTTCACGGAACAGCAAATGAAGTTGGCTGGCAGGTTGACGGAGTCTGAGGCACGCTTGCACATGCTGAAGATATGCCATGAGTTGGGATTGATTGGATGATCATCAGCAATTGCGCGCGTGATGTGTCTTCCGAATGAGGGAATTGGCTTTGAGAGGGTTTGGAATGAATATTCGAACTGTCGGTCTAGTCCTCATGCTGCTGACGAGTTGCTCCTCCAAAGTGGAAGAGCCCTTAGCTGTTGAGGAGGCCCTGAACTCTGAAGCCTGTCCGCTGTCCGCGGAGACCCCAATGACGATAGCGATTTCGGACGCCATAACGGATCCAAAGGCTTTTGATGGAAGACTCGTTTCCTTTGAGGGCTACTATTGCGCGGCTTTCGAGATGAATGCAATTTACGAAACCCCTGATTGTTACTCGGAGCCAGAGTTGGGGTTATGGCTGTTGGGGGTGTCGCCTTTCTATTCATCCAAGGGGCGAAGGGTTGTGGTGACAGGGAAATTCGATTCCAGATTGCAAGGTCATCTGGAGAAATGGCCGGCAGGGGTCTGTGTCGCCAAGCTTGTGGAGGTGAATCTCAAATGAGATCATGCCGAGTCAGTGCAATGCATCTGCTGGCTGGGGCCGAGGATGAAGTAGTTCTAATCATGGAGGAGAGAAGATGAAAACCAGTGACGCAGCGATAAATGTCTATCAATGCCCGGCTTGCCAAGCTGCGATCCCCTCGGGCAGATCATCAGCGAAGTGTCCCAAGTGCTATGCGGACCTGCCCAAGGCAATTGTTGAATCGAATCGTGCGAGCGCGAACGCCCGGCAAGAGCGCGGCTCGACATCGGCATGCGTGGCATCGGGTCTAGTTGCCCTCGCTATTGGGCTCTACTTCCTGATCAACCCCTCAGCAAGCGGTTACGGCAACATTGCAAACATGCATGCGCTTGCAGTGGGTCAGGCCCTAACCGTCGCTGGGGCTGTGTTGCTGGGGCTTGGCATCCGCCCTCGCTAAGCAAGTAAGGGTTTCGCAACCGGGCCCGCCGACAGCAACGCCAGCAGGCCGCCTCTATGTGGGCTTATTCCTCATCTTGTCTGCTGCTTGTCAGCGGAAATCAAAATGACCAGGGGATGTCGGCCTCGCCGGCAGCGTGCTCGAATCGTGGGCGGCCGAACCAGTAGCCCTGCATCAGGCGGATGCCGAGATCGGACAGGCATCGCGCCTCATCCGCGGTTTCGATTCCTTCGGCGATCACCTCGATATCCAGCTCGTCGCACATGGAGATCACCCCGGCCACGATCGCGCGTCGTGACCGGCTATGGTCGATGCCGCGGATCAACGCCATATCCAGCTTGACGATATCCGGGTGGAAATCGGCCAGGAGGTTGAGGCCGGCAAAGCCGGCGCCGAAATCATCAATGGCCGTCTTGAAGCCGATGCGCTTGTACTCGCTCAGGATCTCAGCCAGCCATTTTCCGTCGCTGACCTGCTCCCCCTCCACGGTTTCAAAGATGATCCGCTCTACCGGAAAACCATACCGCTCGGCCGCCTGCAGGGTGGAACGGATGCAGACCTCCGGCCGATAGATGGCATTGGGCAGGAAATTGATCGAAAGAAAGGACGGCAGCTGCAACCCGGCCGCGGTCCGGATGGCCTTCTCGCGGCACGCCTGGTCGAACGAGTAACGATTTTCGGCGGTCACGCGCGACAGCACCGTGTCGGCAGGTTCGCCCGCCGGACCGCGTACCAGTGCTTCGTGCGCGAACACCTGGCGCGCCTGTATGTCGACAATGGGCTGGAACGCGTAGCTGAAGTCGAACGGCAGCGGCTCCGCATCGCGGCACAAGGCACATCCGGCACGCGTGGGGGGAGAGGGCATGCGATTGGGTCCGTCTTCAGGTCAGGCAGAAAGCATAGCTGATGCCCCATCAGGCGCATGTGGAAGCCGCGCGGCTGCCGTCCCGCCGGCAAACCGCAGTGGCAGGGTCGGCGTCAGCCGCTGGGTGCCTGTCCGCGTTTCCACCAATTGGCACGTCCTTTCCCGGTGCGCCGCGCATGCTCCCTGCGTTGGGCCTCCCGTTGCTCGAGTGGTGAGCGCTGGTCCGGCCCCATGAACAGGTGTCCAAACATCTCAGGGCGCTCTGCGCGGTGGTTCGATGGTTCGTTGGGGGTGCTGTGGTCGTGAACTGTGCTCATGGCGCAGATCGTAGTGTCGGCCAGAGTCACAGGTTGAGACGGGGCGATAGCGGGGCCTGTTCCAATGACGGGGATACATATCACCCATGCATGGGTCATATGTCCCTCGCGCACTTTTTCCGTTACCCCCGCGCGCGTAGATTCTGCTGATTGTCCGTCACGGAGTGGTCCATGCAGACTCGCACGATCCCCCGCACTGTGCTTCCTGGCCTGGCCTCCGCCTTGATGTGCATCGCGGCACTGCTCGGTACCACGACCGCCCGCGCCAGCGAGCCGCTGCAGATTCAATCGCAGGGAAGCTTCGTCGCCGGCGGCACGGTACAGAAGCAGCCAGGCGCCTTCGACGCGCTGCATCCTGCCAAGCCCGATGGCCAGAGCTACCATGGCGATCACGTCTATGCCTTCTACCAGGTGCCGGTGAACGCGCGTCCACTGCCGATCGTGATGTGGCACGGCGCGGGGCAGTCGTCCCGGAGTTGGGAAACCACGGCCGACGGCCGCGAGGGCTTCCAGAACCTGTTCCTGCGCCGCCGTTTCACGACCTACCTGATCGACCAGCCACGACGCGGCAGGGCCGGACGAAGCATGGTCGAGTCCACCCTGAAGCCGGTGGCGGATGACCAGATGTGGTTCAACCAGTTCCGCATTGGCCTCTGGCCGGACTATTTTGCGGGCAGCCAGTTCCCCAAGGGCGAGGCCACGCTGGATCAGTTCTTCCGCTCGTTCACCCCGAATACCGGGCCGTACGAGATCGGCGTGGTCTCCGACGGCGTCACCGCGCTGTTGCAGAAGACCGGGCCGGCGATCCTCTTTACGCATTCGCAGGCCGGTGGCCCGGGCTGGATGACCGCGATCAAAAGTCCCAACGTGCGCGCCATCGTGGCCTTCGAGCCCGGCAGCAGCTTCGTGTTCGCCAAGGACGATGCGCCGGCACCGATCCCCAGCGCGTTCGACACCGTTGCACCCGTCGTGGTCTCGCCGGAGGAGTTCAAAGCCCTTACTCGTATCCCCATCCTGGTGCTGTACGGCGACAACATCCCTGAAAAGCCCATCAGCGCGCCCGCGCAGGACAGCTGGCGCGCACGCCTGGAAATGGCGCGTGCCTGGCGCAACGCCGTCAATCGGCAGGGCGGCGATGTCACCCTGATCCATCTGCCGGAGAAAGGAATTCGTGGCAACAGCCACTTCCTGTTCTCCGACCTCAACAATGTCCAGATCGCCGATCTGGTGAGCGGGTTCCTGCAGGAGAAGCAGCTGGACCGTTGAGCGGGAAAGACGACCGCAATCAACGCCGCTGCGCCGCCACCGATGATTCATGCTTGTGCTGCATGACTGATATCCAGTTGATGCTCTGTTTCCATAAATCGGTGGCGGTTAGATTTGGTCCCTGACCTCGTCGACGCGGGCATGCCGCGTCGGTGAGGAAATGTCCGGACTGGGAGACCCCCGAATGAAGCACCTCGTGCCCGCCACACTGCTGGCGATGTCCATCGGCCTGGCCGCAGGCAACGCCGCCGCCGCGGACTACACGCGCAACTCCTACACCCTGGCCTACGAAGGCGCGATCACGCGCAACGTGCCGGATCGGGTGAACATCCATCCGGTCACCTATTTGCTGGATGGCATCGAGATCTCGGCCAACTTCTATACACCGGCCCATTTCGATGCATCGCGGAAGTATCCCACCGTCGTCGTTGCCCATCCCAATGGCGGGGTGAAGGAGCAGGTGGCGGGCCTGTACGCCCAGCGCCTGGCCGAACAGGGCTACATCGCGATTACCGCGGATGCGGCCTATCAGGGTGCAAGCGGCGGCCTGCCCCGCAGCGTGGATAAACCATCGCACCGCATCGAAGACATCCACGGCATGGCGGACTACATGAGCCGTTTCCCCTGGGTGGACAACGCACGGATGGGATTGCTGGGCATCTGCGGCGGTGGAGGCTATTCGCTCGCCGCGGCGCAGACCGACAAGCGCTTCAAGGCCGTCGCCACCATCAGCATGTTCAATTCCGGTCGCGTCCGCCGCAACGGTTATGTGGACTCGCAGCTGCAGACGATCCAGCAGCGCCTGCAGCAGGCCACCGATGCGCGCGCGCAGGAGGCGGCCGGCGGTGAAGTGATGTACTCAGGCGATGCCAACCTCAGCGACGAACAGATCGCCAAGCTGCCGTTCGACCTGTACCGCCAGGGCTATGCCTACTACTGGAAGACCCACGCCCACCCCAACTCCACTTTCCGCTACACCACCAGCAGCCTGCTGGACCTGATGCGGTTCGACGCCACCGACCAGATGGAGCTGATCAACCAGCCGCTGCTGATGATTGCCGGCAGCAAGGCCGACAGCCTGTACATGTCCGAAGACGCCTTTGCGAAGGCGACCGGCACCGCAGACAAGGAGCTGGTGCTGCTCGACGGCGCAACCCATATCGATACCTATTGGGTGCCGCGTCACGTTGATGCCGCAGTGGCCAAGCTCACCACCTTCTATGCAAGGACCCTGACCCCATGACCGATCAACCTACCTCTGCCGGCCGCAATGCCATGCTTGGCCTGGCACTCAGCGTAGCCGCACCGTTCGCCGGCGCGGCAGAATCCCAAACCCAGCAGATCACCCGTGCCGGCACCCAGGCGTCGTTCGCGGGCCCTGCGGACAACTTCGTCGGCAAGGTACGCGTAGACCCTCTGTTTGCGGCCGACGCCAACGTGGAAGCCTCGGCCGCGTATGTCAGCTTCGAGTCGGGCGCGCATTCGGCATGGCATACCCATCCTGCGGGCCAGCGCCTGGTGGTGACCTCCGGCATCGGGCTCACCCAGGAATGGGGTAAGCCGGTGCAGCAGATCCACCCCGGCGACGTGGTGGTGTGCCCGCCCGGCGTGAAGCACTGGCACGGCGCGGCGCCGCACAGCGCCATGACCCACCTTGCGGTGACCGGAGTGGCCGATGGCAAGACCGTGACCTGGATGGAGCAGGTCAGCGACGCGGAGTATGGCGAGGCAGGAACGGCCACCAACGTCCCGGTGCCCGGCGCGCTCTCGGAACGGCAGCAGGCGATTCCGCTGATTGCGGCCGCCGCGGCGACCAGCAACCTGCCGCAGCTCAACGCCGCGTTGAATCGCGGCCTGGATGCCGGGCTGAGCATCAGCGAGGCCAGGGAAATCCTGGTGCAGATGTATGCGTACACCGGCTTCCCGAAGAGCCTCAATGCGCTCACGGAGTTGATGACCGTGGTCGATGCGCGCCGGGAGCAGGGCAAACAGGATGCGCCGGGTAAGGCGCCGCAGCGCGAGATCCCGGTAGGCGATGCGCTGCGCAAGGTGGGCACCGCCAACCAGACCCGCATCTCCGGCGCGCCGGTGACGGGGCCGGTCATGACGTTCGCGCCGGTCATCAACCAGTACCTGCAGACGCACCTGTTCGGCGACATCTTCGAGCGCGACAACCTGGACTGGCAGAGCCGCGAACTGGCCACGGTAGGCGCGCTGGCCGCCATGCCCGGCGTGGGAGGCCAGCTGCGCTCGCACATGGCCGCCAGCCAACGGGTGGGGCTGACCCGCGCGCAACTGGAGCACGTGGCCCAGCTGCTCGCCCACAACGGCGACCCCGCCGCGTCCGCCCGCGCGGTGCAGGCACTGCAACAGATTCCGGCACCCTCGCCCTGATGCAACGCCGTCGCGGAAGCGCTCAGCCCTGGTAGCGCAGCGCATCCCGCAGCAGGGTGAACGCCGGCGAGGATTGCCGGCGGCTGGGGTAGTAAAGATGGTAGCCGGGGAAGGAAGGGCACCAGTCCTGCAGCACGTGCACCAGCGTTCCGGCCTGCACGTGCGGGCGCACCAGGTCTTCGGGCATGTAGGCCAGGCCCAGGCCTTCCAGTGCCGCGCCCAGGCGCAGGGCGATGTTGTTGAACACCAGTTGCCCTTCGACGCGGACCTTCAGCTCCTGGCCCTTCTTTTCGAATTCCCAGGCGTAGATGCCGCCATGGGTAGGCAGGCGGATGGTGATGCAGTTGTGGCCGGTGAGATCGTGCGGCGACTTCGGTTTCGGGTGGCGCTGGAAGTACGCCGGCGCGCCGACCACCGCCATGCGCAGGTCCGGCCCGACCCGCACGGCAATCATGTCCTTGGCCAACTGCTCACCCATGCGGATGCCTGCATCAAAGCCTTCGGCCACGATGTCGGTCAGGCCGTAGTCGACGATCACTTCGATGTTGAGGTCGGGGTGTGCGGGCAGCAGTTTCCCAAGCACCGGCTGCATGATGGTCAGTGCGGCATGCTCGCCGGCGGTGATGCGCAGGCGGCCGGCCGGCTTGTCGCGGAAGGCATTGAGCTGGGCCAGCTCGGTGTCGATCTCCTCGAAGCGCGGGGCAATGACCCGCAGCAGCTGTTCGCCCGCCTCGGTCGGCGACACGCTGCGGGTGGTGCGGGCAAGCAGGCGCACGCCAAGGCGCTCCTCGAGCTGGCGCATGGACCGGCTCAGCGCCGGCTGGGACATGCCCAGCTGGGCTGCGGCACGGGTAAAGCTGCGCTCGCGCGCCACCAGCGCGAACATGGCCAGCTGCTCGTAGTTCTCCACACTCATTGATACGCCCCGGCTATAAGGGATGCTCGATTATGCCCCTGCAAGCATGGCCGGTGGTGGCGTAGATTGTGATCGCCACCAAGTTCGGCTTCGATATCGACCCGGTCACCGGCACGCGCGGGCCGGGTACCGATAGCCAGCCGACGCACATCAAGGCGGCGGCGGAGGCCATCGGCTTGATGAGAATCTCGGCGCCATTGATCTGGTCCTGGACCAGGCCGACCTGACCCACATCGATGAAGCGCTGGCCCATATCCGTGTCAGTCGCGAGCGACTGCCGGAGGCGCTGAAGATGACGGGCAGGTAGGCGGCATTCTTTGCAGCAGCTTCAATGAAGGGTGTCCGCGTCCGGGCGCTGACTGACATTTCCGGCTTGTCGGCACCACAAGCAGTGCATGCGGTCTAGCGTTGGCCGCTGAATCAATCCCCAGCTTAACCGCCTACCAGGCCCATCGGAGGCCTAGTTTGCCATTCCACGCGGTTTCATTCCCACTGAAGCTCCAGCTGTAGTCGATATCGGCGAACAGGTAGCCCGTCTCGGAGACCTGCCAGGTACCACCCACTCCAACCTCGGCCCAGCTGCCGCCCATATCCACCGCAAACGGCACGTAGGCGCTGTTGGTTGCAAACTCTGCCCGTGGGTCGCCGCGGAATTCCCGCCAGATGTTGGCACGCAGCCATACGTTATCTGCGCGGAGCCGCCCCGGTCCGCTTTCGCGCTGGCCATTGCGGTTCAGCCGCGCGCCGATGCGTCCCACCAGTGAATCGCCGTCGCTGAAGCGCACCTGCGCATTGCCCAGATCCAGATCATCCACGTCGATCGATTGCCAAATCACCTGCGCCTGGGGCTCGAGCCTCCAGCGACCGTCCTCGACCATGCGGCCGTCGCCGTCATTCAGTATGAAAGGCCAACCCGCCTCCAATGACAGCGCCAGTCCGTAAGCATCGACGAAGCTATCCTGCATCCGCGGGGACTGGATGCGCAGGTCATACCAGGTGTACTGACCTACCGCGTCCAGATACGCCCCATGGTCATTGAATCCCGTCCAGTAGGCACCCACCGATCCGGCCTTGAAGCGATCGGTGCCGGCGTGGAACTGGTAGTCCAGCAGGTTGTGCCGGACCTCGCCCTTTCCCTTGCCGTGGGCCAGGTAGAAGCCGGCATGCTCGCGGCTTCCATCATCCGCGTCGACGTGACGGTACAGGTCCACACCGATCTGCAGGGCATCAAAACGATAGTCAAAATCAGGGCCGCGATTGCCGTAGACGCCTTGTCGGCCCCCGTCGTGCTCGCCGTCGTGGCCGACATAGCGCATCCACGCGCCGTTGAAGCCGCTGCCATCAGGATCAAGGTCCGTACGTTGGTGCAGCAGCTGCTCATCCCCCACCCGCTCATGCAGGGTGTCGATCAACGTGCGTCCATAGACCTGTGCCATCGCCGGCGCGGCGGCAATCAACGAGACCTCCTGGCGGAAGGCCGGCGTGGGCGGCGGTGCAGGGGGGGCGGGCGGATCGGGATCTGGGGCCGGTGGCTGCGGCGGCGTAGGCGGCGCAGGGGGATCGGGCGGCACCGGAGGCAGGGGCGGCACGGGCGGGGTGGGCGGCACGGGTGGGGTAGGAGGCGGCGGTGGTGGCACCGGGCAGGGCGGTGAAGGTGCGCCTGCTGCCCCGCAGTCGATCACCGAACGGAGGTACCAGCTGTTCTCGATGTCATTGCCGGAGGCCGACGGACCGCCACCACGATAGAGGAAGTACTCATATGGGCCGGCGACTACGGGGGCGGCGAGTGCAAAGTTGTCTGTCGTCGTCGAGCTGTTGAGCGACTGCACCACCCGAATGCCATCGGCAAGCGTCAGCTCGCCCAACCCTCCCGTGTTGCTCACCTCGATCATGCCCGGCCCACTGCTGGTGCCGTTGAGTATGACGAGCTGATCCGAGGGCGCACCATCGCCCGCCAGCCAGGTATTCAGGGCAAGCGTGCCATCGCCGCTGTACCCGGACACTGTCAGGGTTTTGTAGGACGCTGCCAGCGTGGGATCTCCGCTGGGTGGGGTGAACTCGATCCTGCTTGGGTCATTGACCAGCGTCGTGAGGTTGGAACTGCCGGTCATCCGCCACAGCGACTCCTCCAGGATGAGGTTCGAGACGCTGCCAGCGGCGGTGAAGGCAGATCCCACCAGTGTGCTGCGGGTAGCCGTGATGTCGGCAGCGCCCGGCAGCGTGGGGATGGGAGCACCTGGCGGCAGCGGCGGTGGCTCGGTGGGAAGGTTGCCATCGTCATCAGGAAAATCGGCAGGGCCGCGAACGCCCGGTTCGCCCATCGACAGCAATGGGAAGTGGGTCAGATCGCCCACCCGAAGCCACTCGGCCGCCCCGCTGGCGCTCGTATCGGTCAGCCGTATGCTGCCGTTGCCCGCCACCCCAACCGTCGGCCCACTTGCGTTGTTCAACGTGCTATCGGTGAAGTCAGCCTGCGAAACCGCTGCGGGCGTACCGACCACGAACAAGGCCATGGCGTCGCTGCCGGTTGGGGCCACTGTCGTGGACGAACCGGTCACCTGCCCGCCGATCAGCGCCACCGCCCCGTGCGCCGCGGCGCCCCCGGTACGCAACGCTACGTTATTCATCTGTACCTGCGCTGGCATGTCGCGCGCCAGCGCCCCATGGGCACCCGCGCCTTCCGTGGAGACGGCGAGAGTCTCTGCGATGACCCTCGCCTGGCCTCGGCCGGAGGGTGGCAATCCATAGTCCGCCAGCACCGCGCGCAGGCCGACGGCGCCGATACCGTGCGTGGTCACTGGCGCGCCGCTGACGGTAATGGTCGCAAGCTCGGTCGCCAAGTCGTTGCGCGCCTGCGCATTGGCGCCGTGGGCGAGGTCGCCGAACGTTTCAACGCTGCCGCCTGTGTAGGTCACCTCCGCGGGAAACTGCGCCCCCAGCTGTTCTGTGATGGCCAGGATGCCGTTGGCCCCGCGGCCTTCGGTTCTTACGGTGACCGCATTTACCCTGGCGGTGCCGCCGTCGTCGGCCCACACGCCCATGGCGTAGGTGCCGTAGGTCTGGGCAGCGGTGCCGCTCGCCACCAGCAGCCCACCCGGGTTGCGGGCACCCAGCGCGTGGGCAAATGACGATTGCCGTACCTGGTTGCCGTAGGTGGTGATCGAGCCGCCCGTAAGCGTGACGGTGCTGGCCATGTCGGCCAGCGCGCCCATGGCGTTGTCGTTGCCCCGGGTGATGATCGTCACATCGTTGGCGGTGATGCTGGCGCTGCCCGCGCTGAGCGCGGCCGCATCCACGCCCAATGTGCTGATGGACGTGCCGTCCACGCCAATGGTCGACCCGGCCAACGCTCGCACACCGTACGCGGTGGCGCTTTCGGTGCTCACGCTGCCGCCCTGCAGGGTCACGCTGGCCGCAGGGCCATCGGTCACCACAGCCGGCGCCCACGGACCGGTGACGGCGGAGGGGCGCATCAGGACCTGGGTGTTGACCAGCGACGCGGTTGCCCCTGCCAGCACCGAAATGCCGATGGAACGTGCTCCACCTACGGTGATCGTCGCGTCTTCGATGCTGGCGGTTGAGCCGGCACCCGCGATCAGCAGGCCGGGCGAATACAGCGCGCTGGTGGAAATCGCGCTCGTGCCGTTGAGCGTGAACGTACCACCTCCGGTAACACGCACGCCTGCTGCGGGATTGAGTACATTGCCCGCGCCAACATGCGATAGGACGGTGTCGCGCAGTGACACCGTGCCGGCATCCACGCGGACCAGATTGGCCAGCGTACCGGTGGTGTTCACTACAGCGCCCTGGCCGTTGACCCGGCTGCCCGCCCCGCGCGCGAGAATGGCGTGGCTGCCATCCTGGGTCGTGGTGTTCTGCGCACCTGCCGTACTGATCGTGGTACCGCTCAACGTGATCAACCCGCCGTTGAGTGCTGCCACGCCGAATGCCCCCCGCGAACTGGCGCTGATGAACCCTGAGTTCAATTCGATCGTGCTACCGGCACCGTCCGCCACGACGGCATGATTGTTAAGTGCATTGGACCCACCCGCGACCTGGATCTGAGCGTTGTCCAGCCTGATCTGCGAGCCCGCTTCGGCGCTTACGCCTCGCAGGTTGGCTGGCGTACTGGTGCCTGTTGGCGTCATCGTAATGACGGCGCCACTGGACGTGATGGCACTACCAGCCCCGTTTGCGCGCAGCCCAATCTGCCCACTGGCGGCTGCGGCCGCGGAGGTGCTTCGGACCGTGCTGTCATTGAAGCTGATCCGCCCTCCCGATTGAGCGTACGCGCCCACCGCATTGGCACCACCGAGGTTCTCAATAATGCCGTCAGCGATAATGGATCCCGCTGTCTGCGCCGAAGCGCCGGTGCTATTGGCTGCCACGGCAACGATGGTTCCGGCCGGTATCGTGCATTCTCCGCCTGAAGTGGCCACGGCGGGGGTGGGGCAGTTCTGCGCCGTGGCCGGCGCTGCAATCGCCACTGCCATGGCGACGCTGAGGGTGCGCAGGCGTGCAGACTTCGGCGTCCCCGGGATGCCTCGAGCCGTATCACCAGACATGGGCGACCCCCAGCTACTGCGGTAGCCCAAAGGTGGAGCTGCACGCCGCTGGCGGCAAGGGTAAAAACTGCAACAGGCCTAGGTAAAAATACCCGTCACCATGTGTCGGATTGAGGACAACGATGGCTTGCCGCGACAAGATCCAGCCGCGCTGGACGTTCCGGTGTCAGCTTGGCGGGCGGGTCCGCTCCCACCGCAAGCGAAGCTTGGCCAGGTGGAACACCACTTCTGGCCGGGAGCGGACACGGCGGAGTAATATCAGATCAACTGCTCATGCCGAGCCCATTTGAACAGATCGCGTGGCCATTGACAGAGCGAGGTTCTCAGACTTCGAAGCATATGCACAGGCTGTTCCAGCCATGGACGGGTCACTGAAGCTGGTTGGAAGGGAGCAGCAAGATTGGGCGCTGGAAACAACGCTGGCCGAAGATTTCGTGCTGATGCGCGGCCAAAGTGGTGCGGCGTGTCTCTACGAGGGGGTGGGGGCCGGCGCCGTCTTCTCCGTGTATGTTCCCGAGCCTGGGTCGCAGACCAGCGTGAATGGGCATCTTCTTGAAGCCGGGCAGGCAGCCCTGCTTGGTCCCCGGGCGACTGTACAGATCCGCTCCCGTTATCCGGGTCGCTTTCTTGGTCTGGATATACCTTGGCTCGCCGCCACGCAGTTGATTTTCCGCCAACATGGTCGCGAGGCCCAGGCACGGCCTGATGTACAGATCCTGCGTCTTCCAGGCGACTTCAGCGACGCGATGGATCTTGCCTTCAGCGCTCAGGACAAGGCAAACCATGGATTGCCGACAGTCAGCGTCAGGGCCCGCCTGTTCGCCGCTGTGGCCTCCGCTATTGCCCATGGCAATGAGGCACACACCCGTCAACGCCCCGCATCGCGTGCCCGTATTGTGAATCAAGCTCTCGCCCATATGGATCTGTGCATCAGGAACGATCAGTCCTTGACCGGGCTTTGCCAGGCATTGAACGTCTCCCAGCGCTCCCTGAATCGCGCCTTCTCCGAGACGTTTGACATGAGTGCGCAGCAGTACACGGGCCTTGCACGGTTACACGCTATCCGGCGGGCACTGCGGCACGCTGATGTGGACGACACAGTCACCGAAGTGGCTACGCGCTTCAACGTGTGGGACAGTGGAAGAATGGCAAGTGCCTACCGGCAGCTTTTCGGGATCTATCCTTCGGAAGAGCTCCGACAGGCAATATCGAGGCCGTGATTCATGCGGCGCGAGGGGAATCAGCTCAAGCAATACAACTGCCCCCAATCGAGCGGGTTCAATCATGGCGGCGCCCAAGGTCTCGCTAAGTAGAAATACCGGGCACGCCACCGTGCCTTTGCGGTGGTGGGATGGGGGCGGCTTGGTGGAGACTGGTATCTACCAAGGCCCGTAACGGACGCACACATGGCAATCAGGATCTGGGATGCAGCTCCAACTATTTGCCTGGGCATGGTCACGCTGCTGGTTTTTCCCGCATGCAACCGCCAGACCGCGGACGCGGCCTCCACCGCGCGGCCTGAAGCCGCCCGCCCAGCCACCGAGCCTGCAGTAACACCGCCCAACATGCCGCCACCGAACCCGTGGCTGGCGGAGAGCGTCTACCCGACTTCCCACTTCAATCCAGCGGCAACCGATTCGGTGCTGATCGCAGGGCCCGTTGGCAGCAGGAACCTGACTGCGGCGGACGTGGCGACCGTGGCGACCCTGTTTACCTCCAATCCGACCATGAAGCGGGTGGGAGGGGAGGTGGTCGCTTTTGCCAGCGGTGCGGTGGGTGTGCAGAAGATCCGGGTGACCGGTGATGCGTTTCAGGCGGTGGGCGGACTATTGCCTTACCCCGGCTTTGAAAAATCCGCCGCGATGGCGGCGCCCACTGCGCTGGATGCCGCACTGACACAGCTGGACGCCGCCTACCGCGCCAAGGACGAGTCGAAGATACTTGATGCATTGAAGGGGCTGGGTGCCGCCGGCCTCAACATGGAGGGTGCCGTCAACGGGGTATACAACCTGTTCGATCGCGACGGCAATCACTACTGCGTGTACGGTGGAACCCACGTGCTTAAGACAACCGATGGCAACGTGGTCGGTGACCCGCCGCGGATCGTCAAGTCCGCTGACGTCGCCAAGGGCCTTCCTGCAGACGTCGCCAGGTCGGTTACCCGCATCATCGGCCTGAACATGACCTACGACGGCTTCCTGGCAGCCGCCGCCCCGGGAGCGTTGATCATCCTGGACCGGGACTTGAACGTGAAGGCGTCAGTGACCTTCAATGGCGAGGCCGTCGACAACAGCATCGTGATCGATGAGAACAACGGCATCTACGTGGTCACCGAGAAGCACATGAACAAGGTGATCTGGAACGGAACCACGTTGTCCACCGATGAAAAGGACGGCGCCTGGTCGTCCGCCTACGATTCCATGCCTGGCGAAAAAGCCTTGGCGATGGGCGCGATTTCGCGCGGCTCGGGCACCACCCCGACATTGATGGGATTCGGCAGTGACCCGGACAAACTGATCGTGATCGCCGACGCGGCCGAAGCCGGCAGCAACGCGGTGGCGTTCTGGCGCGACACGATTCCGGAAGGCTTCCAGCAGAAGCCGGGCACCCAGTCCAACCGTATCGCCGACCAGATCCGCATCGATATCAGCCAGATGACCATCGAGCCCTCACCCAATGTGCTGGGATATGGCGTCGCATTCCTCAACAGTACGTATCCTAAGCCGCTTCCGGCTGGCCCGGCCAATGCGTTCACCGGCGGCATCACCCGACCGGCGCCGATCGGCATACAGAAGTTCAACTGGAACCCGGACAAGGACGCGTTCGAGAAAGCGTGGATCAACCATGAGGTCGACAACACCGACATCATGGTGCCGGTGGTCTCGGCCGCAACCGGGCTGCTGTATGCCGCGCACAAGGACAAGGGCGTGTATCAGTATGTCGGCCTGGACTGGTCGACGGGCGAGATCAAGTCGCGCTGGGTTTTCCCGGACGACAGCCGTCGTTGGAACGCCTTGGGTGGCATCACTACGGTCATGGAGAATGGCGACCTGATGATCGGCGGAGTATTTGCCGTCAAGCGGCTCAAGATTGGCGGCGGTGGCACGACGGGGCGGCCGTAGCGGCCGTCAGCAGCCGCTTGCGCCAGAGGGGTTGCATGGGCGTTTCTATCCTGGGCGGGGTTCTGGTCTACTGGGGATCACGCATGCCCAAGGTTATCCCATGAAAACCGCCGTTTTCAGTGCCCGCCCGTACGACCGCCATTTCCTTGATGAAGCGAATGCGCGCGATCACGGCGGGCGGGGATTCGAGCTGGCCTATTTCGATGTGGCGTTGGACGCCACGACCGCCGGCCTGGCCCAGGGTTTCGATGCGGTCTGCGTATTCGTCAATGACCGCCTGGACGCACCCGTGCTGCGGGCCCTGCATGGGCTGGGGGTGCGGGCTATCCTGCTGCGATGCGCGGGGTTTAACAACGTGGATCTGGTGGCCGCCGCGGAACTGGGACTGCTGGTGGCCCGGGTGCCGGCTTACTCGCCCGAGGCGGTGGCCGAGCATGCGCTGGCGCTGATCATGACCCTCAACCGGCACACCCACCGCGCCTACAACCGGGTGCGCGAGGGCAACTTCATGCTGGATGGGCTGCTGGGCCGCACCCTGCACGGCAAGACCGTCGGGATCGTGGGCACCGGCAAGATCGGGCTGGCGACGGCGCGTATTCTCAACGGGATGGGCTGCACCGTGCTGGGCAACGATCCCTACCCGTCGCCCGGGTTTGCAGCGGTGGGCGAATCCGTGGCGCTGGAGGAGCTGTTGGCCCGCTCGGACATCGTGTCGCTGCATTGCCCGCTCACGCCGGAAACCCATCACCTGATCAACGAGGAATCGCTGGCGTTGATGAAGTCGGGCGCGATGCTGGTGAATACCTCGCGCGGTGGACTGGTCAACACCGATGCGGTGGTGCGCGCGCTCAAGTCGCGCCATCTCGGGCATCTGGCCATCGACGTCTACGAACAGGAAAGCGCGCTGTTCTTCCAGGACTTGTCCGGGGAGATCATCGACGATGACCTGTTCCAGCGCCTGATGACCTTCCCGAATGTACTGGTGACCGGTCACCAGGGATTCTTTACCGTGGAGGCGCTGCAGGAGATCTGCAGCATCACCCTGCGCAATTTGGCCGACGTCGCCAGCGGAGTGGAGTGCCGTAACCGGGTGATGGCGGGCTGACCGGCTAGCGATCCACCACTTCGGCGTATCGCACGACGGGTTTCTTGGGCTCTTCCTTGGCGACGGTGGCGGGGTCGCCGGTCCAGAGCGGCCTGAGGATGATCTGGTCGGGCGTGGCCTCGATCCGCACCTGCAGGCCGACGGTGAAGCCGAAGGTTCGCAGCCAGGCGCCGCTGAGCGTGATCATGGGGAAGGGGCCGAACTTGTCCCGGTTGAGTTCGCTGATCTGCGGCATGGCGCGGATGTTGTGGTGGTAGTGCGGCGTGTAGCGGGGCAGGCGGGGAGGGGTGTCCTCTTCTGGCGCCTGGGCTGGATTGTGGGTCATGCGCTTGCCTCCATCAGGGGAAATGGCCCTCGCCGATAACGGCGAGGGCGTCGGGAGGTCAAAACCGTGAACGACAGACCGGCGGGCGTATTCCCCCGTGAAGGGTCTTGTATTAGCCGCCCTCCCGACATGGGGTATCCACTATTTTTCGTCGTTCGGAGTTTTGCGCTCCGTGGGCGACCTTGGAGGAGGTGGCCGGATCGAGGCAAGGTGATTGTTTCTGTTGGAATTTGCGTTTCGATAGGCGAGGCCTACCGCTTGTCGGGTATGGCGCGTGCAGCGCGCCGGATGGCGCATATAGATGTGAGCGCGGGCACATTTTTCGTCGGTCCGCAGACGTCAAACCGCGCGCTGGGCGATAATCCAGCAGGTCGCAATCGGACCAATCATCCGGAACCCGCGACGTAGAGCCGGGCTCTGCCCGGCTGCCGTTCGCATGGACCCGGGCACCGCGCTGGCCGGGCACAGCCCGGCGCTACGGGTTCTTGTCTATACATGACTGGCTGACTGTGCCGAATTCGGCGATCTGCCCGGTGTGCGACAACGTGTCGCAGCTGTTTCCGGGCCTTTCCTGCGCCAGATCATTGTCAATGCCTTTCTTAAATGGTGCGTGACGGCATAAAATTAGAGGGCTGACATGTTTGTCCTCTGCGCCGTCCCCCCTGGGCTGGCGCAGCCGGCTTTGGCCGGTGGGGATGGGCGTGAGAAGGCATTCCCTACGCAATTGGATCGACCGATGATTCCGTTGAAATCCCTTGGGCGCTGGCTGCGCCCGGGCCTGCTGTTGGCGTTGTCCGTGTTCATGACGGGCTGCAGTTCGGCCATTCTGGCCCCGAAGGGCCAGGTCGGCCATGACCAGAAGACCCTTCTGATCACGGCCACCGTGCTGATGCTGCTGGTCGTCGTGCCGGTCATCATCATGACCCTCACCTTCGCCTGGAAGTACCGCGCCAGCAACACCAAGGCCCGTTACGAGCCGAAGTGGTCGCATTCCACCGCGATCGAAGTGGTCGTCTGGTCGATCCCGTGCATGATCGTGCTGGTGCTGGCCGTGCTGACCTGGCGCTCCTCGCACTCGCTGGACCCGTACCGTCCGCTGGAGTCCGAGACCAAGCCGGTGGTGATCGAAGCCATTTCGCTGGACTGGAAGTGGTTGTTCATCTACCCGGAAGAGAACATCGCGACGGTCAACGAAATCACCTTCCCGGTGAACACGCCGCTGAACTTCAAGATCACGTCCGATTCGGTGATGAATGCCTTCTTCATCCCGCACCTGGGCAGCATGATCTACTCGATGACCGGGATGGAGACCAAGCTCCACCTGATCGCCAACGAGACCGGCACCTTCCCGGGCATGTCCTCGCACTACAGCGGCGCGGGCTTCAGCAAGATGCATTTCGACGCCAACTCGGTGACCCCCGAGGAGTACCAGGCGTGGCTGGCCAAGGTGCGTGCGCAGAGCACCCCGATGGACCAGGCCGCGTTTGCCGCGCTGGTGGATGACAAGAACCACGACTGGCACCCGGTGACCTACTTCGGTACCACCGAAACCGGCCTGTTCGACTGGGTCGTTGCCCGCCACATGGGCGACAACCAGCACTACGGCATGGACCACAAGGCCATGGACCACAAGGCGATGTCGCACGGCGCCGCTGGCGAAAGCCACGAAGGCCACGAGATGCCGGCCGGTGCCCATGACATGCCGGCCGAACATGCCGGACACACTGCAGACGAGCACGCCGCCGCCGGTCACGCCGGCCACGCAGGCTCGGGAGAATAAGCATGAATCCGTTGGGTAAACTGACATTCGCTGACATCCCGCACGACCCGATCATCATCTCCACGCTGATCGGCGCGGGGATCGGTGGCCTGCTCGTGCTGGCCCTGATCACCAAGTTCAAGCTGTGGGGCTATCTCTGGAAAGAGTGGTTCACCTCGGTCGACCACAAGAAGATCGGCGCGATGTACCTCATCGTCGCCTTCGTCATGCTGCTGCGCGGCTTCGCCGACGCCATCATGATGCGCACCCAGCAGGCCATCGCCGCCAACGGCGCCGAAGGCTTCCTGCCGCCGCACCACTACGACCAGATCTTCACCGCCCACGGCGTGATCATGATCTTCTTCGTGGCGATGCCGCTGATCACCGGCCTGATGAACGTCGTGGTGCCACTGCAGATCGGCGCGCGCGACGTGGCCTTCCCGTTCGTCAACTCGCTCAGCTTCTGGCTGTTCGTGGCGGGCGCGGGCCTGGTGATGATCTCGCTGGGCGTGGGTGAATTCGCGCAGACCGGCTGGCTGGCCTTCCCGCCGTTGTCGGGCAAGGAGTTCAGTCCAGGGGTAGGTGTCGACTACTACATCTGGGGCCTGCAGGTCGCGGGCCTGGGTACGACACTAAGTGGTATCAACTTCTTCATCACCATTTTGAAGATGCGTACCCCGGGCATGAAGCTGATGCACATGCCGGTGTTCACCTGGACCGCGCTGGTCACCAACGTGCTGATCATCGCCGCCTTCCCGGTGCTGACCGTCACCCTGGTGCTGCTGACCCTGGACCGTTACCTGGGCACGCACTTCTTCACCAATGACGGTGGCGGCAACGCCATGCTGTACATCAACCTGATCTGGATCTGGGGCCACCCGGAAGTCTATATCCTGGTGCTGCCGGCCTTCGGCGTGTTCTCCGAAGTGATCGCCACGTTCTCGCGCAAGGCGCTGTTCGGCTACAAGGGCATGGTGTA
>Ga0213821_1000202_pt1 | contig 42424 bp, 44 predicted proteins | sample MC6MC0909MG_FD_179894 | JGI IMG/M metagenome (GOLD analysis project Ga0213821, IMG submission 179894) | Enriched soil aggregate microbial communities from Iowa State University, Ames, United States - MC6-MC0909-MG | ecosystem: Environmental > Terrestrial > Soil > Unclassified | place: USA: Iowa...
TGTATCAAATTAAACGATTATATAGTGATCAGAAAACTACATTTGAACAGTTCCAAAAAATGGTCCTACCATATGCTAAATAAAAGAACTTGTCCCATCATAAAACACTAAAAAGCGCGAGCAATTATTGCTCGCGCTTTTCATTATGCTTTAAAAGTGATTAATGAATACCTACGATATGTTGTTTTACCACTTCATAAGCCTGGCAAACATTTTTATAATTAGCTCTGTCTTGAGCAATTAAATTAGAAGCAATAGAAAATAAAAGATTTTCTTCGTTATGATCCTCCATTTGATTCATTAAGGCAGCTTCTAATTCTTCGACATATGCAATGATTTTATGGTTCATCTATATTCTCCTTTGAAAAAGTTGTTTTTTGTTTTGTTTACGAGGCTATCTTACACCTACATGAAGTAAAAATCTAGAAACTCTGTACTAGTTAAAACAGACTTTTTTATGAATGTGACATAAAATTGAACTTGTTTAATAATCGCTTATTGTAATCGATTTTATCTAAAATAACTGAAAAATCAGCAATATAAGCAAATTTCTTTTTGTCTCAAAAAAAGTGGTACAGTTTCCCTGGATTGATGGATTGATATAATACAGTTGGGAACCTTGGAACCTAAAACTGGGAAATTCCATATACTAAATGAGTATAAAATAATTGGAATGTTTAGGGGTGACTGCATGCCAGCAATTACAGGACAGCAATATATTGAGCGTATTGATGCGTTGCAAACGTATATTTCTATTGATGGTGAAGTTGTAACAGGGAAGGTGTCGGAGCATCCAGCATTTAAGGGAGTTATGCAGAGTCAGGCAAGACTCTTTGATTTACAAAATGAGCAGGCATTGCTTGATAAGATGACCTATGTATCACCGACTAGCAATCATCGTGTTGGGATGTCTTTTCTACAAGTATTGACAGGCGAAGATCTTGTAAAAAGACGTATTGCCGCAAGAGAATGGGCACTATCCACTCATGGTCTTATGGGAAGAAGTCCAGATTACATGAATACGACATTAATGGCACTTGCGTCAGCTGCTGATTATTTAAAAGATAAACCAAATTGTTTCCCTGAGCATTTAGTGAAATTTTATGAGCATGCCCGCGAAAATGATTTAACGATGACTCATACCTTTATAGAGCCCCAAGTTAATCGTAAAAAGTTTTATTTTGAGGATGAGGAAGTCATTATTGCTGCTAAAATTGTTGCTAAAACAAGTGAAGGGTTAGTCATTAAAGGGGCAAGATTACTCGCTACACAGGGAGGAATTACTGATGAACTTCTTGTGATTTCAACAAACGGTTATGACGAAGGAAAAGGCTTTGCATTTTCGATTCCTAGCAATACTAAAGGCTTAAAGTTTTTATGTAGGCAGTCCTTTGTAGGCGGTGAATCAACGTTTGATTATCCATTAAGCAGCCGCTTTGAGGAAATGGATGCAATTGTTGTATTTGATGATGTGATTGTGCCATGGGAGCGCGTCTTTTATTATGAAAATTTAGAAGTTGCCAATACCTTTATGAATATCAGTGGCTTTCAGGCCTATGGCTTACATCAGGTGCTGTCACGCCAAATATCTAAAACAGAATTTATTTTGGGCGTTGTGCAATCAATTGTAGATACGATAAATATAGGAGACTATCAGCATGTGCAGCAAAAGGTTGTAGATATTATTGTAGCATTAGAAACAATGAAGGCTTTATTGGTAAAGTCAGAAATTGAGGCGACAAGGGATACTTTTGGGTTTATAAGGCCAGATCATCCTACATTGCAAGTTGCCATTCATGTTTTCCCAAAAGTGTATCCGACTTTTACTGAGATCATCCAATTACTTGGTGCAAGTGGATTAATGTCCATTCCAAGTGAAAAAGCCTTTGTAGCGGATGATGGGGACCTAGAACACTATTTACAGTCATTTAAAGATGGCGGTAAAGAGCGGGTTAAAAAATTCCGTTTGGCTTGGGATTTAACAATGAGTAGCTTTGGCACAAGGCAAACACTTTATGAGCGTTTCTTCTTCGGTGATCCAGTTCGCTTAGCATCAGTACTTTATCAAACCTATAATCGAGAACAATATATTGGAAGGGTGGAAAAATTTTTAAAAGATGATTGTTTCTAAATCTGCTACAAAAATTTTTCAGTTTGACAGTTGTTTCATTATGCATTATGATTTACAAGAATAAAAAAATAACAATCCCTTCGTTAGGTGAGGCTCCTATGCTGGAGATACGCTACTACCCAAAAATGTCGAGAGACGCCAATGGGTCAACAGAAATCATCGAAATAAGGTGTTTTTTAACGTAGCTGGAGTAAATTTCCTATGCCGCATAGTGCTAAAACTCAACGTTTGAAGGTAAGAAAGCAAAGTACTGTCCTTTACTGTACTGTTTTTTGATATGTGTATTCAACACGCCTTCATTCGTCGAAGGCGTGTTTTTGTTATTTAAGGAAGGTGATGAGAAATGGATAGTAGTCCTGAGCCGGGTAAGCAAATGTTAGGAAGAAATAAACAATTAAGGATCGTCGATTTCTTATCGCCGAAACAACAATAAGGTCATGCCTGTTGTTCTCCTTAAATAATAAAACATGAGGTGAAAAACAATGATTAAAATCCATTATTTTGAAAAAAGAAGCAACGTAGTAGAACATGATTTTAATTTAAAAGAATTTAAACATGGCCTCCATGCTGAGGATTTATTATGGGTTGACTTATATGCATATAGCTACAATGAATTAAATGATATCGCGGAAATTTTTGGCTTCCATCCATTAGCGGTAGAGGATTGCTTAAACGAAGGTTCTCGCCCTAAAATGGACAATTATGGCGATTATAAATTTTTTGTTTTTCATGCTCCAATTTATAATGAAAAAAGTAGCAATGAAATAACTACAGTAGAATTAAATATTTTTATGGGTCCTAATTATGTTGTAACGGTTCATAAGCAAAAGCTTAAATGGCTAGGTCACATCGAAAATATTTGCTTAAACAGTACAAAGTATTTAGATAAAGGCACTGATTTTCTTTTGCATACAATTATTGATGGCATTACTGATGAATATTTCCCAGTTTTAGAACGGATTAGAGCCCGTATAGATGAGCTTGAAGAGGAAATATATGATTATCAGCCGAAAATAGTTACAGAGGAGTTTCTTGCGCTTAAGCGAACTATTATATTCATTCGACAGGCAATTATGCCACAAAAAAGAATTTTTTCAAATAGTAATGGTCAGTGGAAATTTGAAATTCGTGAGGAAAATATTCCATTCTATAAAGATTTAAATGACCATCTTGAACGAATTGTTGAATCGACAGAAACCTATAGAGATTTAGTAAACAGTACCTTAGATACTTATTTTTCAATTATTAGTGGTAAATCAATTGAAAAGCTTAATCTGCTTACTGTAATATCAACCATTATGCTGCCATTATCAGTCATTACAAGCTTTTTTGGCATGAATGTTCCATTGCCATATCCAGATTCACCAATTACAACGATTACAATTAGTGTATTTTTAGTTGTATTTACTTGGGGAATGTGGGCATACTTCAAAAAAATGATTGCCTAGTGATGGTTAGCCTTACTAGTGCCAATTGACAGAACAAAATATTTTTTTTATAATGCTCGATAGAAAATAGTAAAAACGATGATGGAACAAGTACGTATTTGTGGGTGTTCAGAAAGGGATTTCTTGGCTGAAAAAATCCTCACATTGCAGATACCGAAAGCTACTCCAGAGTGCAGTTAATCTCTGCCGTTCACTTACGTTACAAGTGCTAAAGAGGTAAGTATTTTTTACTTACAACTAGGGTGGTACCGCGAGACAACTAACAAGTCCTCGTCCCTTATTGGGATGAGGGCTTTTTTATGCTTATTTGCGGATTCATGTCGTAAACTTAACAAAATTATGAGGAGGAATTTATCCTATGAAAGCAGCAGATATTCGCCGTATGTATTTGGAATTCTTTAAAGAGAAAGGTCATCATCATGAGCCATCAGCACCACTAGTACCCATTAATGACCCATCCTTACTTTGGATTAACTCTGGTGTTGCTACACTTAAACCATATTTTGATGGTCGTGTTATTCCAGATAATCCACGTATCACAAATGCGCAAAAGTCGATTCGTACAAATGACATTGAAAACGTAGGTAAAACAGCACGTCACCATACGTTTTTCGAAATGCTTGGTAACTTCTCTATTGGAGATTACTTCAAAAAAGAAGCCATTCATTATGCTTGGGAGTTCTTAACAGATAAAAAATGGATGGGCTTTGATCCAGAGCTTTTATCTATTACTATTCATCCTGAAGACCAAGAAGCCTATGATGTTTGGCATAAAGAAATAGGTATTCCTGAAGAACGATTAATCCGATTAGAGGGGAACTTCTGGGATATTGGAGAAGGTCCTTCTGGTCCAAACTCAGAGATTTTTTATGACCGTGGAGAAGAATATGGCTCTAATGATAGTGATCCAGAAATGTATCCAGGTGGAGAAAACGAACGCTACCTTGAAATTTGGAACTTAGTGTTCTCACAATTCAACCATAATCCAGATGGTACGTATACGCCGCTGCCAAAGCAAAATATTGATACAGGTATGGGTCTTGAGCGTATTGTGTCAGTTGTACAGAATGTTCCAACTAACTTTGATACTGATTTATTCATGCCAATTATTGAAAAAATTGAGGAGTTTGCTAACCGTAAGTATAAGCGTCCTAGCGAAGTAGATTTAAATGAAATCTTTGGCTCAGAAGAGGATATCAATACACCATTCAAAGTAATTGCAGACCACATCCGTACAGTAGCTTTTGCGATTGGTGATGGCGCACTTCCTTCAAATGAAGGTCGTGGTTATGTATTACGTCGTTTATTACGTCGTGCTGTTCGTTATGCAAAACAAATCGGTATTGAAAAACCATTTATGTTTGAATTGGTACCAACAGTAGGCAAAATAATGGAGGACTTCTATCCAGAGGTAACGGAAAAAAGTGAATTTATCCAACGTGTCATTAAAAATGAAGAAATTCGCTTCCATGAAACATTAGACGGTGGTTTAGCTATCTTTAACGAGGTCGTTGAATCACAAAAAGCAGCAGGACATGATTATATTCCAGGTGCAGATGCTTTCCGATTATATGATACTTACGGTTTCCCAATTGAATTAACAGAAGAATATGCTGAAGAAGTAGGCATGAAGGTAGATCATGAAGGCTTCGAGATAGCAATGGAAGAACAACGTGAGCGTGCCCGTGCAGCTCGTCAAGATGTAGACTCCATGCAAGTGCAAAATGAAGTTCTCGCAAATTTAACGGTTGCCAGCGAATTTGTAGGCTATAATACATTAACTGCAGACACAGAAATTGCAGCGATGATTGTCAATGGACAAGTAGCGAAGGTTGCCTCTGAAGGTCAAGAAGCGCTAGTAATTTTAGCAAAAACACCATTCTATGCTGAGATGGGTGGACAAATTGCAGATAGTGGTATCATTTCAAATGATAGCTTTACTGCTGTTGTCAAAGATGTTCAAAAAGCACCAAATGGTCAGCCGCTCCATACAGTGGTAGTTGAATCTGGTGAAATGCATGTAGAAGATACTGTGCAAGCAGTTGTTAATCGGGATGATCGAAATTTAATTATTAAAAATCATACAGCTACACATATTATGCAGCGTGCATTAAAAGATGTGCTAGGCGATCATGTTAACCAAGCTGGTTCATATGTAGGTCCTGATCGCTTACGCTTTGACTTCTCACACTTTGGTCAAGTGACAAAAGAGGAGTTACAGCAAATTGAACGTATTGTAAATGAAAAAGTGTGGGATGATATAGAGGTTGTGATTGAAGAAAAAGGCATCGATGAAGCGAAGGCAATGGGGGCTATGGCATTATTCGGTGAGAAATATGGCGATATTGTCCGTGTAGTTTCTATTGGTGATTACTCTATTGAGCTTTGTGGTGGTCTACATGTAAAACGCTCTTCTGAAATAGGTTTCTTCAAAATTATCTCAGAAGGTGGAATCGGTGCAGGTACGCGTCGTATAGAGGCTGTAACAGGAAAAGTGGCATATGAAGCAGTTAAAGAAGAGGAAGCTTTATTAAACGATGCTGCAGCCTTATTAAAAGCAAATCCGAAAGATATTGTGACAAAAGTACAGGCACTTCAAGCAGACTACAAAGAATTACAACGTGATAATGAAGCACTATCACAAAAAATTGCGAATGCACAAGCAGGAGCAATTGTAGATGCAGCTCAAACAATTGGTGATGTAACAGTCCTTTCTACTAGAGTAGAAGCAAAAGATAATAATCAATTGCGTCAAATGATGGATGATTTAAAAGTGAAAATGAATAAAGCTATTGTCGTTTTAGGAGCTGTTGATGGCGAAAAAGTAATGCTATGTGCTGGCGTCACAAAAGATTTAGTGGGCGGCAGTTATCATGCCGGAAATATCGTAAAAATGGTAGCAGAGGCATGTGGTGGTAAAGGCGGCGGTCGTCCAGATATGGCGATGGCAGGTGCAAAAGATGCATCAAAACTTGATGAAGCGCTACTTTCTGTGTATGATTATATTAAATCCATTTAATTAATACGCCAAATCGGTTATAATAAAGAGAAATTGGAGATGAGCTTTTTTGCACATCTCCTTATTTCTGAAAGCGAGGTGCTGGTCATGAGTTCATTTGATCAAACGATGAAATTTAATTTTCCAGAAGAATCAATGGAACAGGAAGTCAAGCAGGTAATGTTGAAAGTTCATTCTTCATTAGAGGAAAAGGGATATAATCCTATCAATCAGATTGTCGGTTATTTACTTTCTGGTGATCCGGCGTATATTCCTCGCCATCAGGATGCTCGTAATTTAATTCGCAAGCTTGAGCGTGACGAAATTCTAGAAGAGCTTGTTAAATTTTATATTAAAAAGAATAACGAGGACTAGAAATGAGAATTATGGGATTAGACGTTGGGTCAAAAACTGTGGGCGTGGCAATAAGCGATGCACTAGGGTGGACGGCCCAAGGTATTGAAACCGTAAAAATTGATGAAGCAAACGGTGAATTTGGTGTTGAACGAATAGCCGAGCTAGTAAAGGAGTATGCTATAACAGAATTTGTTGTAGGTTATCCGAAAAACATGAATAATACGGTGGGACCACGTGGGGAGGCATCTGAAAACTATAAAAAGCTTTTAGAGGAGACCTTTTCACTGCCAGTAAAGCTTTGGGATGAACGTTTAACGACAATGGCTGCTGAGCGTATGCTAATTGATGCAGATGTTAGTCGCAAAAAACGGAAGCAAGTCATTGATAAGATGGCTGCTGTGATGATTTTACAAGGCTATTTGGATAGCAAAAATTAATTAATGAGGTGACAAGCACATGGCACACGAGCACAACCATGAAGAAGAATTACACGTACAACACATTACAGTGATTGACGAGAACGGGAATGAACAGCTTTGTGAAGTGATTCATGTTCATGAATCGCCTGAATTTGGCAAATCCTACGTATTTTACTCAATGGTAGGAGCAGAAGAAGATGAGGATGGTTCTGTAGAGATTTTCGTTTCTTCATTCGTTCCTTCTGAAAATGGTGAAGATGGCGAGTTAACACCAATTGAAACAGAAGCAGAGTGGGATATGGTAGAAGATGTATTAAATGCTTTAGAGGATGAATACGAAGACTAATCTTCTTTCTTAAAGCTTGGAACAAGGATCGCAACTTGCAGTCCTTGTTCCTTTTTTATTGGGATATGCAGGCGAATGCTCAATATGGAGTAATAGTGATCAAAAATTGTGGGAATTCGGCCTAATACAGTTGGTAAAGTGGTCAAAAAATAAGGGACGTTCAATTTAGCTGTGAAAGTAAGAGAGGTAAGGAGCCGCTTAATCTATTAGAAGTGAAATCGGTTGTAGGAGTAAGGAGTCACTCAATAGTGATTTGAACGTGATCGAAAGGAATATTACCAACAAGCGAAACTTTACCATAGAACTGAATGACCCCATCTCTCAAAAAACATAAAGGAGGAAGTTGAATGAATGAAGAAACACAAGAATTTATGATTATCGGTAAGGATGGCAAGGAACAAAAATGCAGGGTCGTTTTTACCTTTGATGCAGAGGAAAAATCATATGTACTATTTTCGTTAATGGACGAAGCGGGTAATGAAATTCCAGGGGATATTTCTGCTATGACATTTGAGTACGATGATAACAATGGAGAAATGACCAATTTAATGCCTGTTGAAACTGAGGCTGAATGGGAAATGATTAATGAGGTCGTGCTAACACTTCTGGACGAATTTCAGGAGGAGCCACAGTTAATTACCATTACGGATGAGGATGGAATAGACCAAGTCTGTGAGGTTATTCATACATTTTCATCCGACCAATTTGGAAAGTCCTATGTTTTATATGTACCTGTAACCGACGAACCTATTGAGGAACGAGATATTTTTGCGGCGCAATATTTATCTGGTAATGATGGTTCAATAGAGGAATTATTACCGATTGAAACTGATGAGGAATGGACATTTGTTGAAGATATATTGAATGAATTGTAAAACCTCTGAGTGGTTATGAGCCACTCAGAGGTTTTTTATCTTCATTCAGCAGAAGACTCCTACCTCTACAGGCGGTGAGATGACTGCACAATTCAAAATCCGGACGCATTGTTCATCTGTAGCGAAAGCAAAGCGGCAGCTACAATTACGCCAAGGCGAAATTGATATTTAAATAATAGAAATTTTCTATCTATAGTTAAAAAGGTTTCTATCTGCAAATGAAAATTTTGTACTTTCGATTGAATTTAGTGATTTTACGAGAAAAAAGTGCTTTTTCAAAGACTGATTTTCTGAATTTTTGAAAAAATACAGTGAATGAGGTATTGACCAATTCTTAGTAAATGGATAAGATTTGTTTTACATTAAACCAAGTAAATTGATTAGTTAAGGGGGTAATAGTGTGAGAAAAGGTTGGAAATTGCTAATTGGAGCATTGGTTATAGGCTTGCTTGCTGGCTGCACGAGCAAAGGAGAGGAAGGTAAAGAGGAGATTGTCACATTAAAAGTAGGTGCAGCCAATGTTCCTCATGCGGAAGTATTGGAGTATTTAGCAAAAGATATTGAAAAGGATGGAGTGAAACTAGACATTTCCATTATAAAAGATGCTGTGCAAACGAACCAACAAACAGCAGATGGTGAGTTGGATTTTAATTTTTTTCAACATGTGCCGTTTTTAGAGCAAACGAATAAAGAAAGTCATTTAGCTTTAGTCAGTGTAAAAGGGATTCATATTGAGCCATTTGGTGTGTATTCGAAAAAACTAAAGAAAATAAATGATTTGCCACAAAATGCAAAGGTGGCTGTACCAAATGATGTTGTTAATTTCTCTCGAGCATTACTGCTATTTCAAAATAATGGTCTGATTGAATTAGATAAAGCGAAGACGGGTGATTATACAGTTGAGGATATTACGAAAAATCAGAAAAATATTCAATTTATCGGTGTAGATTCTCCATTACTTGTTCGGTCATTAGATGATGTAGACGCATCTGCTATTAATACGAATTACGCTTTAGAAGGGGGCTATAATCCTATGGAGGATGCATTGATTATAGAAGGTTCTGATTCGCCTTATGTCAATATTATTGCCTCCACAAAGGAAAAAAAGGATGATCCAGCTATCCAAACTGTCGTTAAGTGGTTAACAAGTGAAAAGGCACGTTCTTTCTTTGAAGATCAGTACAAAGGTGCTGTTGTTCCCGCATTTTAAAGCTTAGTAAACAACATACATGTTAAGGAGGTAGATGTGCATGATTGAATTTATTGAAACAACAAAGGAATTTCAGGTAGGAGCATCAACAGTGACGGCCCTAAATCACATCAATTTAACGATTCAGAAGGGCGAAATTTTTGGTGTTATTGGCTTTAGTGGTGCTGGTAAAAGTACCTTAATTCGAACAGTAAATTTACTGGAGGAGCCAACATCTGGACGAGTGCTTGTAAATGGGAAAGAGTTAACTACGCTTACTAGAAGGCAGCTTCGAGAGGAGAAGAAAAATATCGGCATGATTTTTCAACATTTTAATCTTCTTCATTCTAAAACTGTATTCGAAAATGTGGCAATGCCTTTAATTATAAGTGGAGTAAAAAAATCGAACTTGGAGGATCAAGTGAAGGAGGTATTAGCATTTGTTGGTTTAACTGACAAAGCTGATCGCTATATTGACGAGCTATCAGGCGGGCAAAAACAAAGAGTCGGCATCGCTAGAGCACTTGTTACCAAACCGACGATTCTCTTATGTGATGAAGCAACGTCTGCTCTTGATCCACAAACGACCAAATCGATTTTAGCGTTACTAAAGAAGGTCAATATTGAGTATGGTATTACGATTTTGATGATTACACATGAAATGGAAGTTATTCGGGATATTTGTCATCGTGTGGCTGTCATGGAAAGCGGAAGAATTATTGAGACAGGTAATGTGCTTGAAATTTTTTCTACACCAAGAGAGGAGACAACCAAAAATTTTGTCCAGTCGGTTGTTCGGGATGAAATACCATCTTCTGTTTATGAGCAATTAAAAAGCATAGAAACCTCTAAAAAAATTTACAATTTAAAATTCATTGGAGTAGATGTTGGACAGCCAATTGTCTCACAGGTAGCGAAAAAATTTGCTGTAGATGTCAATGTATTATTTGGCAATATCACAGAATTACAAGGAATTCCATTCGGTCATTTAATAGTAGAGCTTGTTGGTTCTGATAAGGAAATACAAAAAGCATTTCTATTTATTCAGGCTAAAAATATTCAAATAGAGGAGGTAGTTGCACGTGAAAGTGAGCACACAAATTATTATCGAAGCGGTTCTAGATACGCTGTACATGGTTAGCATTTCGTTGTTCTTTGGGGCCATTTTGGGCTTTCTTTTAGGAGTAGTCTTAGTTGTAACGAGAAAAGGGCATATTCTTGAAAATAAATTAATTTTCTCGATTGTTAATCCAATTGTCAATACACTTCGCTCCATTCCGTTCATTATTTTACTTGTTGCAATTATTCCGTTTACACGGTTACTTGTTGGAACGGCAATTGGAACGACAGCTGCCATCGTGCCGCTAGTTTTGCATATAGGGCCTTATATATCAAGATTAATAGAAAATTCATTATTGGAGGTGGATGAGGGCATTATTGAAGCAGCAAAAGCAATGGGAGCCTCCCCATTTCAAATTATACGAAAGTTTCTATTGCCTGAAGCTTTTCCATCTTTAATTCTAAGTGTCACGACTGCAACGATAGGGCTTATTGGTGCGACAGCCATGGCAGGAGCTGTGGGGGGCGGTGGTTTAGGTGATGTTGCCATTACTTACGGCTATCAACGCTTTGATAATGCGACGATTTTGGTAACAGTGATAATTTTAGTTGTCCTTGTACAGATTATTCAAAGCATGGGCAATAGTCTTGAACGAAAAATACGTAGGGTGTCTTAAGGGAGATTGTGAAGATGAAAAAACTTAACTATTTAGTAGGACTTTTTATATTGCTATTTTTACTCGTGGCATGTTCTGCAGCAGATGAAAAGGATACTGTGAAGGTTGGTATTCGTAGCTCAGAATTGAAAACATGGGAATATATCAAGGAACAGGCAAGCAAGGAAGATATTAACCTCGATTTAGTAACATTTTCTGCGCAATATGACCCAAACCAAGCGCTGGCAGAAGGCGAAGTAGATATCAATGCTTTTCAACATGTTGCCTATTTAAATTTATTTAATACAAATAATAACTCGGATTTACAGGCCATTGGCACAACGATAATGGCTCCAATTGGCTTATATTCCAATAAATTTAAATCGCTAGATGAACTAAAAGAAGGTGCAAAAATCGCTGTACCAAATGATCCTTCCAACTGGGGAAGAGCGTTACTACTACTTCAGGAGCATGGACTACTAACAGTAACGGACAATTTTGATGGTAATGGTGGGGAGGATCGAATTAAAGATAATCCAAAAAAAGTAACAATTTTACCTGTTGATGGTGCGACAACGCCAAGGGTAATGGAGGATGCTGATTTTGCCGTTATTAACAATGGTGTGGCTGTAGAAGCTGGTCTTTTATTGAAAGATGCCATCATTCATGAGAGTGAAACGGCTAAGCCATTTATTAATGTTATCGTGGCAAAGGCAGAAGACAAAAATAATGAAACATTGAAAAAAATAGTGGAAATTTATCAGCGTGATGAAACAGCTAAGTTTATTAAAGAAATATCAAACGGAAACTATATTCCTGTGAAAATGCCACTGAATGAATTAGCAACATGGAAGGATTTCTATTCATATTAGAAAGGGTGTTTAACAATGACTAAGAAAAGAGAAATAAAGCTCGCCCTATATTTAATTGGAGCGGGTATGCATGTTGCTGCATGGAAGCACCCATCTGCACAGGCAAATGCAAGCATCGACATTAAAGCGTTACAAAAAACAGCTCAGATTGCGGAAAAAGGAAAGTTTGATATTGCTTTCGTGGCAGACAGTTTAGCTATTAATCATGAATCCCATCCGCATATTTTAAATCGCTTCGATCCACTCATTCAAATTACGGCTTTAGCTGCAGCAACCACTAAAATTGGACTTGGTGCAACAGCTTCAACTACATACAGTGAGCCATATGTACTAGCAAGACAATTGATGTCCATTGATCATATAAGTAATGGAAGAGTAGCTTGGAATTTAGTGACAACAGCAGATGCTACTGGGGAAACGGCTTTAAATTTCAGCCGTGATAAACATTGGGAGCACGATTACCGCTATGAACGTGCAGAAGAATTTATCGATGTTGTTCAGTCATTATGGGATTCATGGGAGGACGATGCTTTTCTCTATGATCGAGACAATAATATTTTTTATGATCGACATAAGGTGCATGAAACATCATTTAAGGGCAACTATTTATCTGTCAAAGGTCCGTTAAATATTGCACGTTCTGTTCAGGGGCAGCCTGTAATTGTGGAAGCTGGTGCATCTAAACCAGGCCAACAATTAGCTGCACGTACAGCAGAAGTTGTATTTGTCCACTGGGATAATATTGAAAAATCGAAAGAACACTATCGTCAATTAAAGGCACAGCTTGCTCCATTTGGCCGTACAGAAGAGGAACTTCTCGTTTTACAGGGTATTTCCCCCATTGTGGGTGATACAGAAGAGGAGGCAATTCGTAAATTTAATGAGTTACAGTCATTGATTGACCCTTACGAAAGCTTAAAATTTGTTTCTGGGTATATGGGAAATGTTGACTTTTCAAAGTACTCACTCGATACACCTGCTATCGAAGTGGAATTTCCAGAAGTCAATAGTATTCAAAGTCACTTTAATGAGCACTTAGAGATAATTAAGAAAGAGAATTTAAAGGTTGGCGATTTATATGCACGCCTATTTGGACCTGCAAAGCGTGATGCTTTTGTCGGAACACCGACACAAATTGCAGATGAGATGGAGCGTTGGGTTATAGAGCGAGCAGCAGATGGCTTTATGCTACAGTTTCCATTATTACCACGAGATTTAGAGGATTTTGTTGACAAGGTAGTACCGATTCTACAAGAACGAGGCATTTATCGTAAAGATTATACAGGCACAACGTTAAGAGAGCATTTAGGTTTGAAAAAGCCGCTGAATCGTTTTGCTAAAAGTAAGGTGACAGAAGGATGATTGATATATTTATTCGAAATGAACGAGAGCAAAAACTCGTTCAGTATGCTCAAAATTTAGCCAAGCAAATTGAGAAGACAGCAATTCGATACGATGAAAGTGGTGAATTTCCGTTTGAGCACTTTCAAATTTTAGAGGAGGCAGGTTATTTTCGATTAACAGTGCCAAAAAAATATGGTGGAGAAGAAATTTCTCTCTACGAAATGTTATTAGTACAGGAACAATTAGCTAGAGGGGATGCTTCTACTGCATTGTCAGTTGGCTGGCATTTATTAACGTTTTTGAATGTTCGTGAGGCGAAAACATGGCCAGAGCCTGTATTTGCAGAATTAAGCCGAAAAGCTGTAGAAGAAGGCTCTCTATTAAATATTATTAACAGTGAACGTGGAAAGGGAAATATTTCTCGAGGAAGTTTACCTGGGACGATTGCTAAAAAAGTACCAGGAGGATATCGCATTACTGGTGAAAAGGCATTTGCTTCCTTAGCACCGATTTTAAAACAATTCACCATTATCGCCTATGTAGAAGAAGAAAATTTAACAGCAGAGTTTCTCATTACTAAAAATGAACAAGTAGAGATTGTTGAAACATGGGATGCGATGGGCATGAGGGCGACCGGCAGTCATGATATTATTTTTCATAATACGTTTGTACCAGAAGAAGCATTGCTATACAGACATCGCCCAAATGAAGTTAATCGCTTCTTAGCTGATGGTCGTGTCTATTCATTAGAAATTCCAGCCGTTTACTTAGGGGTGGCAGGTGCAGCAAGAGATTATGCGATTGAATTTGCGAAAAATACGTATTCACATAGCTTAGAAAATACAATCGCTCATGCTAGTCATGTGCAACAAAAAATCGGTGAAATAGAAGTACTTTATCAAACTGCACGAAGAACTTTGTATAGTATTGCAGCGCAGGTTGAACAAAATCCAGCTCTTAAGGAGCAACTATCGGAGTCTGTTAGTATTGCCAAGTATGTTATTTGTAATAACGCTATCGATATTGTAACAAAAGCCATGCAGGTTGTAGGAGGACGAAGTTTATCGAAGGAAAACAAAATCCAACGCCTATTTAGAGATGTTCAATGTAGCCGTTTTAATCCTCCAGCAGATGATGTGGTTATTACTCAACTTGCGATGGGGTTATTGATTGATAAGAAGCGAGAAACTTTTCAATTATAGTATGAACAGTAAAAGACTTAGATAGAAATTATCTGCCAGCAAAAATAGTTGGCAGATTTTTTTGTGTGTGCCATTTCTACTGAATTATCGATTTCTGTTTGTCGTGAAAGTTGATTTCTAGTATGATATTGGATAGTGATAGGGGGGAAACCCGTGGATAACGGTTCAAAAAAACAAGAAATGTTTTCAAAAATGCAAGAAAGAAAATCTGAGGTAAAAATCGTGAGAAAAATCGTTGCTATTATAGCTATTGTTTTTGTTCTACTATTAGTGATTGTTGGTTTCCTTGGCTACAATTATGTAAAGAGTGCCCTCAAACCAGTAGATCCAGATTCAACGAAAACAATTGCTGTTGAAGTACCAATTGGCTCAAGTTTAAGCTCAATTTCTACCTTATTAGAGAAAAAAGGCGTTATTAAAGATGCTCGTGTATTTAAATACTACGCAAAGTTTAAAAATGAATCTCAGTTCCAGGCAGGAAATTATGATTTAACAAAGGCCATGACATTAGATGAGCTAATCGAAAGCTTAAAAACAGGAAAGGTATATCATAAGCCAGTCTTTACGATGACAATTCCTGAAGGCTTAACGCTTGAACAAATTGGTAATATTGTGGAGAAGAAAACGCCATATACACAAAAGGAATTTATGGATTTAGTAACAAGTGATGCATTTGTTCAAAAGATGATGGCTAACTATCCTGAGCTTGTGACAGATGCAGTGTTAGCTGATAATATTCGCTATGATTTAGAGGGTTATCTTTTCCCTGCAACTTATTCTTATTTTGAAGAAAAGCCATCATTGGAATCAATTGTAGAAGAAATGATTGGGGCAATGGATAAGGTTGTGAAGAATTACAGTGATTTACTTGCAGAAAAACAGATGTCTGTACATCAATTAGTAACATTTGCTTCATTGCTAGAGGAAGAAGCTACTGCTCAAACAGATCGAGAAACTATTGCAAGTGTGTTTTATAATCGTCTAGATCAGGGAATGCCACTTCAAACAGATCCAACTGTTTTATATGCACTTGGCTCTCATAAGAATCGAGTGCTATATGAAGATTTAGAGGTAGAAAATGCTTACAATACTTATAAAAACAAAGGTCTACCACCTGGTCCAATTGCAGGAGCAGGGAAGTCTTCTATTGAAGCAGCACTGAATCCAAGCAGCACAAATTATCTCTACTTCCTAGCTGATAAAGAGGGTGTAAATCACTTCTCTAAAACCTATGATGAACATTTGCAAAAGGTGGAAAAATATTTACGTAAGCCAGAGTAATGACTCAAAATAGAAAAAGTATATAGTATTCCAATGGATAGAAGGAAAGAAAAATAGCTTTCCTTCTATTTTCGTGCTATTATAAATTGTGATTTTTGATAAATCCACATACGGTCAGAACTTTCATGCTGGATAATATACGTGGTGGCAATTGTTTTGAGCATAAAGAAACAATTGCTCATTTTTGTATGGCGAAGTACCAAGACATCACGTTTGGTCTTTTTCTTTTTGCTGTAAATGAATGATGAAGTACAGACAACAAGTGAGGGCTTGTTGCCTTTTAAATGAGGGTGGATTTAACAATGGAATTATCAGATGCATATATACAATCATTTATTCAACCACGTAATGAACTGCTTTTAGAAATGGAAGCATTCGCGGAGGAGAATCATGTACCGATTATGCAGCTTGCAGGTATCGATGCACTGAATCAACTGCTACGTATTCAAAATCCGTCAAAAATTTTAGAAATTGGTACTGCTATCGGTTATTCTGCACTAAGAATGGCAGAGGCTTTGCCAAATGTGAATATCGTGACAATAGAGCGTGATCCAGAGCGTGTGACAAGAGCTAAAGCTTATATTAAACGTTCAACCGTATCTGATCGAATTACAGTCATTGAAGGAGACGCTTTAGAGGTAGACGATGAGGCTATTCAAACAATATTTGATGCAGTTTTTATCGATGCTGCAAAGGGACAATATCAGCGCTTTTTTGAAAAATATGCCCCACTAGTGAAATCAGGTGGAGTCTTGTATATCGATAATATGTACATGCATGGTTTATCTGATTTAGATTTGAAGGATGTCCCACGTCGTAAACGTACGATGATTCGCAATTTAAAAAACTTCACGGAATGGATAATGCAGCATCCTGATTATACAAGTGCTTTTTTACCAGTCGGTGATGGTTTATTACTATGTTTGAAGAGGTGACTACTATGAAAAAACCGGAATTGCTTGTGACACCACAATCATTAGAGCATATAAAAGCACTTTTAGAAGCTGGAGCAGATGCTTTTGTAATTGGTGAACAACAATTTGGTCTACGTCTAGCAGGAGAATTCTCTGTTGATGAAGTGGAAGAAGCAACAAAGCTTATTCACGCAGCAGGTAAAAAGGTCTATGTGGCAGTCAATGCACTTTTCCATAATGAAAAGATAGATGCACTTGCTGACTATTTAAAAGAAATGCAACGAATTGGTGTGGATCGTTTAATTTTTGGCGACCCAGCCGTATTAATTATTCGTCGTGAGCAAGGAGTAACGATTCCATTACATTGGAACCCTGAGACAACTGCTACAAACTGGTTTACAGCAAACTATTGGGGGAAACGCGGTGCAACTCGTGCAGTGCTTGCTCGTGAACTTTCGTTAGATGAAGTGTTGGAAATAAAAGAGAATGCTGAATTAGAGATTGAAGTACAAGTTCATGGCATGACATGTATGTTCCAATCGAAGCGCCCACTACTCGGCCATTATTTCTTATATCAAGATAAAGTAATGGAAATTGAAAATCGTAAAGAAAATCGTAATATGTTCCTACATGATGATGAGCGTAATAATAAGTATCCTATTTATGAAGATGTAAATGGCACGCATATTTTCAGTCCAAATGATATGTGTTTTATTGATGAGCTTGGCGAATTATTTGAGGGTGGCATTGATGCTCTGAAAATTGAGGGTGTTCTGCAAACACCAGAATATGTGGTGACAGTGACAGAAGCATACCGCAAAGCCATAGATGCTTATTTTGATGAATCAGAAGAAGCATATGAAGAGATAAAAGATGATTTATTTGCAAAAATTGAAGAAATTCAGCCAGCTATCAGACCATTAGACACAGGCTTTATCTTCAAGGAAACAGTTTACTAAGAGGGGGCAAGAACATGGCATTAGCGTTAGCACAAAATGACAAAATCCGTGAAATTGTCGACGGTAAACGTGTCATTACAAAAAAACCTGAGCTACTTGCCCCAGCAGGTAGCTTAGAGAAATTAAAAATTGCTGTTCATTATGGAGCCGATGCTGTATTTATCGGCGGCCAAGAGTTTGGTTTACGTTCAAACGCAGATAACTTTTCTATTGAGGAAATGCGTGAGGGAGTAGAATTCGCCAATAAATACGGTGCGAAAATCTATGTTACAACAAATATTTTTGCCCACAATGAAAATATGGATGGCTTAGAGCAGTATTTAAAGGATATTGAATCTGCAGGTGTGACAGGCATTATTGTAGCGGACCCTCTAATTATTGAAACATGCCGCTCAGCTGCACCAAAGCTTGAAATTCACCTTTCCACACAGCAATCGCTTTCAAATTGGAAAGCGGTGCAGTATTGGAAAGAGGAAGGCTTACATCGTGTAGTGTTAGCCCGTGAAGTAGGCGGCGAGGAAATGCAGCTAATGAAGGAAAAGGTTGATATTGAAATTGAGGCATTCGTACATGGGGCAATGTGTATCGCTTATTCTGGTCGTTGTGTGCTTTCAAATCATATGACTGCTCGTGACTCCAACCGAGGTGGTTGCTGCCAATCTTGTCGTTGGGACTACGATTTATATGAATTAGAAGATGGCGAAGAAAAAGCGCTGTTTGATGACAATCATGCACCTTTTGCTATGAGTCCAAAAGACTTAAAATTAATCGAGGCCATTCCTCACATGATTGAGCTTGGCATTGATTCGTTAAAAGTGGAAGGTCGTATGAAATCGATTCACTATGTGGCGACAGTTGTTTCCGTGTATCGTAAAGTAATTGATGCCTATTGTGCTGATCCTGATAATTTTAAAATTAAACGTGAATGGCTAGAGGAGTTAGATAAATGTGCTAACCGGGATACGGCGGAAGCATTTTTCCACGATGCACCTGGCTTCGAGGAGCAAATGTTTGGTGTTCATGGCCGTAAAACAACCTATGAATTTGCTGGTTTAATTTTAGACCATGATCCAGAGACAAAAATTGTCACAATGCAGCAACGAAATTATTTTAAGCCTGGCGATGAAGTAGAATTCTTCGGCCCTGAAATCGAAAACTTCTGTTTAACAATGGGAGAAATATGGGATGAGGACGGTAATAGCTTAGATGCAGCCCGTCATCCATTGCAAATTGTTACATTTAAATGTGATACACCATTAAAACCGCATAACATGATGCGAAAGGAGAATAATTAATGGCAACGAAGCGTCCAGTCGTCATCGGAATCGCTGGTGGCTCATGCTCAGGTAAGACGAGTGTGACACATGCTATTTATGATGTTTTCCGAGATCATTCAGTGGTTGTAATTGAACAAGATTTTTACTATAAGGATCAAAGTCATTTAACGTTTGAGGAACGTTTAGGTACGAACTATGATCATCCGTTAGCATTTGATAATGATTTGTTAATTAAACACATAAAAAAGTTGTTGTCTCGTCAATCTATCGAAAAGCCAGTATACGATTATGTACAGCATACAAGAGCAAAAGAGATTATTCATGTAGAGCCTGTAGATGTAATTATACTAGAAGGTATTTTAGTGCTAGAGGACGCAGATTTACGTGATTTAATGGACATAAAATTATTTGTTGATACGGACTCTGATTTACGAATTATCCGTCGTATCATGCGAGATATAAAGGAACGTGGACGTACAACAGATTCTGTCATCGACCAATATTTAACGGCCGTTCGTCCAATGCATAATCTATTTATTGAACCAACAAAACGTTATGCTGATATCATTATTCCAGAAGGTGGGGATAATGAGGTTGCCATTGATTTAATGGTCACGAAAATTAAAACTATTCTTGAAACTGACAACGTATTGTAATAAGATAGAGTGGTATTGACAATATTTACATGCTTATCGGTGCATATTTCTGAAAAGCATGCATACTATTAGGTCAAAGCGTAATTTGAAAACGTTTAAAAATAATAAAATTCGACTAAATGCATTTATAGGCATTTAGTCGAGTTTTATGTTTTTATATTGATGAAATAAGGAGTGAAGGACTTTGGCAAATGAAAAACAATACCCAATGACTGCTGAGGGTAAACGAAAATTAGAAGAAGAATTAGTGAAATTAGAAACGGAAACACGTAAGGAAATCGTTGAGCGTATTAAAATTGCCCGTGATTTCGGAGATCTTTCAGAAAATGCTGAGTATGATTCAGCAAAAGAAGAACAAGCCTTTCTAGAAGGACGCATTTCTACCTTAAAATCAATGATTCGTAACGCGGTGATTATTTCTGAGGATGAAACTGACAACAGTGTAGTATCACTAGGGAAAACGGTTACATTTGTAGAAATCATTAATGGTAAACCATCGACTGAAGAGGAATCATATACTATTGTAGGTTCAGCTGAAGCCGATCCAATGGAATTCCGTATCTCTAATGAATCCCCAATTGCAAAAGGCTTACTTGGCCGTGCTGAAGGTGAAGAGGTTGTTGTACAAACACCAGGCGGCGAAATGAAAGTTAAGATTCTTTCTATAAAATAATTATATATTTTTTGTACAAGCAGTTAACTTCTCTTCTAATAAGAAAGTTAACTGCTTTTAATTTACAAAGACTTAATATTCTGCAGGATATAGAAAATAAAAAGACACAAATATTTTGCATGTGCTGTCGAAATTGATAAAATATTGGCTAGAGAGGGGGAGAATTTCATGAGTGAACGACAAACTCGAAGCAGTCGTCATTTGCAGCCATCTCATAATAAAAAGCTAGATAAACTATTGAATGTATTAATTGGTATAGTTGTAGTATTAATTATTATCACAGCTACCTATGTGTTTAAATGGCAAGATGACGCAGAAAAAGCCGTGAAAGATGAGCCGAAACAAGAGCAAAAGAATGATAGTAAGCAGGTTGAGGAAGAGCCTTCGCCTTCTAAAGAGGATAATAAGGATGCTACCACAGATGATAACGAACCTTCAAAGGAAGAACCTATCGAAGAAGAAATAGTATCTGAACAGGACAAACCTCAAGAAACTACGTCTGATAATCCGATTGTAGATAAGGTTGTGACGAATAAAAACTGGAAACCTACACCTACGACACAAACAGGTCAGCATGTATCTTCATACGATGTTAAATCTGTTGACTGGGCAGAAAAGGTGGCAACAATTACAGCTGCAACAGGCATTGAAAAGGACAACATGATTATTTGGCGTATTCAAAATAACGGGAGCGCTAACACCGCTATAGCAACTGTTTCCACAAATGATAAAACAGCAATGTATAGAGTTAGTATGGAATGGATTGATCAAGAGGGCTGGTTACCAGTAAAACTCGAGCAGTTAAATACATTAAATGGCGCCTATTGACGAAAATAACTCTTTTGTTTATTTTTAATAGAGTATAAAGAAGGGAAGAAACAAATCTATGAAAATTGCAGTAATTGGCGCAATGGAAGAAGAAGTAGAGCTACTACGAGCATCATTAGAAGATGGGAAAAGTACAACAATTGCAGGTAGTGAATATACAACAGGAATCTATGATGGCAAAGAGGTTGTGTTATTAAAAAGTGGCATTGGTAAAGTAAATGCTGCCATGTCAACTACGATTCTCCTACATGAATTCCAACCAGATGTAGTCATTAATACAGGCTCTGCTGGAGGCTATGATGAGTCACTTGAGGTAGGAGCAGTTGTCATTTCAGACGAGGTTCGTCATCATGATGTGGATGTAACAATTTTTGGCTACGAGATTGGTCAGATGGCTGGCATGCCGGCAGCTTACAAATCAGATGAGAAGCTAATGAAAGTGGCTGAAGAGGCTGTAAAGGCAGTTGGAGAGCATCAATTTGGTATTGGCTTAATTTGCTCAGGAGATGCTTTTATGAATGATCCTGTACGTGTAGAAGCCGTCCGTCATCATTTCCCTCAAATGAAGGCAGTTGAAATGGAGGCAGCAGCTGTTGCACAAGTATGCTATCAGTTCGGGACACCATTTGTTGTAATCCGTGCTTTATCAGATATCGCAGGGAAAGAATCCAATATTAGCTTCGATGAATTTTTACCTGTAGCTGCAAAACATTCAACACAAATTGTTTTAAAAGCGATCGAAATGATATAAGTTATTTGATGACTGAGTAGTCCCATAAGAGTGAGATGCATTACACCTCAGTATAATTGCATCCGGATTTTTAGAGCCCAAAAAGCTCCTCTTCAAAATCCATGACATCCGCCAGGGGGCTTTGGGCACTGCTGAATGAAGATAAATTACACATAATCGACACAATGTACAATTAGTAGTGTGAGAAAAATCACAGTTAAAAAATTTTATGGATGCTACACTGTCATTAATTAAATCTCTTCAAATGATTGGGAGGTATTCATAATGTTATTTTTAACAGCTGGTGTAGTTATTATTACAACTTTACTCGGTTCACTTATTTCAGCAGAGCTCTCAGAAACTATATAGGAATATGAAAAAAGCTTCCTTGCGATATTTTTTATCGCAAGGAGGTTTTTTCGATATAAGGGTGTTAAAATTATTCAGAAGATTTATATACATATTTTTGCCTTCCTTCGTAATATGTTTTCTAAAAAATCGATTTATGATTGGTAGTTGTAACAAAAAATACAAGAATACTAGTCGTGCATATCGTAGATTTTATTGCTATTTTCGATACATCAATTTACAATAAATTATTCAATGGTCTTTTGGTCTCGTTTATACAATTGATATAGTTTGATTAGTGCCCGCTTTTCAATACGCGACACATAGCTACGTGAAATATTTAAGCGTGCAGCAATTTCCTTTTGGGTAAGAGCATCCTGTTGATTTAAGCCATAGCGAAGTGTCACAATTTCAAGTTCACGTTCGTCAAGCATGTGTAAATAATGATAGAGCTGTGTAACATGTTCCTTATGCTCAATTTTTTCTGTGGCACTTTCTTCATCACACTGAAGAAGATCACGAATTTGTAGCGCATTGCCATCTTTGTCAGTACCGATTGGCTCAAATAAGGAAACATCCTTTTGCACCTTTTTCTGTGTCCGTAAATGCATTAATATTTCATTTTCAATACAGCGTGCAGCGTAAGTGGCAAGACGGGTTTTTTTGTCAGGTGTATAGCTTTCTACAGCTTTCATAAGCCCAATAGTGCCGATGGAAATATAATCATCAAGCTGTTCATGCTTTGGGTGGAATTTCTTCACAACGTGTGCGACAAGTCTCATATTGCGTTCAATTAGGTCAAGACGCGCCTGCTCATCACCGCCTAAAAATCGTTCAATACAAGCAGCTTCCTCTTCTTTTGAAAAGGGTTTATGGAATGTTTGCCCCTTTAAATAACCAAGTAGCGCTGGGATTTCAAGCCATAACTGCAACATAGATGTAAAAATTCCGCTCATTGAATGATTTCATCCTTTCCCCATTTTTCGACAGTATATGTTAGGGAACTGTGTTAAATGAAAAAAAGTGCAACAGCAAATGTGCTGTTACACTTTTTTTAACGTGAATGTACTAATCATCAATAGAGCTAGTATTGGAAAAAGGAAAAGATAAAATGCCGGGTGGAACGCAGTAGATGCAAAATACGTTAAAGTTAAGAGAGTACCTGCACCTGTAATTGGTAACCCTGTAAAATAGCCGTTTGCTTCACTAATATTAAAGCGAGCTAATCTCATCGCACCACAGACGATATACAGTACGGTCATCATCATGCCGACGAAACCAAAGTCTACTAATACCACTTCATACATTAATAATGCAGGCGCTACACCAAATGATATAATATCACTCATAGAGTCTAACTGTTTACCTAAATCAGACACTTGTCCGAGAGCTCTAGCTACCTTCCCATCATAACGATCTAGAAGGGCAGCAATAAAGATAAATAAGACACTGTAGCTATAGTATTCATGTAATGTAGCCATTATGGCTGCGCCACCAAAGGACATATTACTGATTGTAATGAAGTTTGCTGCTTGCGATTTCATTTTCTTAACCGTGGTATCCACCAACTTGTGATAAAAAAACAAGGGGGATCACTCCTTTACACTTAAGATATTGTACCATTATACTTCGAATGCGAAAAAATTGACAGTCTAAATTAATCGATAGGGGTTTTGTTTTATGAAAGAAAAATTATATCAACGCTTGATTGAATTAACAAATGGCAAGCAATCCTCTCAACTTTTACAAACGATTGCAAAAGCTAAGTGGAGTAAACGTATAATCCCTAGCTATATGAAGGTATACGATATTAACCTTGAAGAAGTTTCAAAAAAACCACAACAATTTTCAAGTTTACATGATTTTTTTACAAGGGAGCTTTTGGAGCATGTCAGACCCATTGAACAAAATCCAACTACCTACACGAGCCCTGTTGATGCGAAGGTGGAATCCTTTGGTCGTATCGAATGGGATATGACATTTCTTGTAAAGGGGAAGCCGTATGCTTTACAAGATTTACTTGGCAATAAAGAACGTGCTGCACAATATGCTGATGGCCATTATATTGTGTTTTACCTAAGTCCTGCTGACTATCATCGGATTCATAGCCCTATTGATGGATTAGTGCTAAGACAATATACACTTGGACAAAAATCGTATCCTGTAAATCAGCTTGGACTTTCCTATGGAAAAAAACCAATTTCACATAATTATCGTCAAGTAACAGAGCTGAAGGTGGCTAATAATCAGCAGGTAGCGTTTATTAAGGTGGGTGCAACTTTTGTCAACTCTATAGTCCTTACAAACACTACAACACAGTGGCGTAAAGGTGAAGAAGTAGGCTATTTTTCATTTGGCTCAACGGTCGTCATGTTATTTGAAAAAGGAGCAATTGAATTTACGGACAATGTAGTGCAGGGATGCCTAATTCGAATGGGTGAAGCCTTTGCAAATATGCTATAATGGTCGAATAATACGTTTAGATTAGGGGTCGCTATTTTGTATAATTTTTTATTACCAGATGAATTTGTGACGAGTATTTTTGAAATTACACCAGAAAAGCTTCAAGACTTAGGCATTAAAGGTATTATTACAGATTTAGATAATACGCTTGTGGAATGGGATCGTGCTGATGCAACGGAAGAGCTTATTATTTGGCTTCGTATCATGAAGGAATCAGGTATTCGTGTTATTATTGCGTCCAATAATAATGAAGCACGTGTAAAGCATTTTGCTGAGCCATTAGGTATACCTTATATCCATAAGGCAAAAAAACCATTTCGTAATGCCTTTTATAGTGCCATTGTTCAATTAGGGCTACGTCCGAATGAGGTAGTTATGGTAGGAGATCAACTATTAACGGATGTCATGGGCGCTAATCGCTTAGGCTTGCATACAGTACTTGTCAAACCTGTGGCACAATCTGATGGGCTCGTAACAAAATTCAATCGATTTATTGAACGACGCGTGTTCAATGATTTAAAACGAAAAGGAATTATGACTTGGGAGGAAAAAGAATGAACGAAATGCCAAATTGTATTGGCTGTGGTACTACAATTCAAACAGAAGATAAAACAGCAGTTGGGTATGCCCCTCCATCATCATTAGAAAAAGACGTGGTCATTTGCCAACGTTGCTTCCGTTTGAAAAATTATAATGAAATTCAACCAGTGTCATTAACAGATGACGACTTTTTACGCATTCTTAACGGTCTTGGAGCACAGCAAGGCTTAATCGTAAAAATTGTTGATATTTTCGACTTTAATGGGAGCTGGCTACCAGGACTTCACCGTTTTGTTGGGAAAAATCCTGTGTTATTAGTCGCGAATAAGGCTGACTTATTACCGAAATCAGTAAAACCAAAAAAAGTAATTAATTGGTTGAAACGGGAGGCAAAGGCTCTTGGTCTCCAACCTATCGATGTACTTTTAGTCAGTGCCCATAAAGGTAAAGGAATGGCTGAAGCAATGGAAGCCATTGACGAATACCGAAATGGGCAAAATGTTTATGTTGTAGGTTGTACAAATGTTGGAAAATCCACGTTCATTAATCGCATCATTAAACAGGCTACAGGTGAGGGTGAAGTGATTACTACTTCTCATTTCCCAGGGACAACTTTGGACATGATTGAAATTCCATTAGATGATGGTAGTGCATTATATGACACACCAGGGATTATTAATCATCATCAGATGGCACACCATATTGATGCAAGTGAATTAAAATATATTATGCCGAAAAAAGAAATAAAGCCGAAAGTATACCAACAAAACGCTGGACAAACTTTATTTATTGGTGCACTTGCACGTTTTGACTTTATTCAGGGAGAACGTTCAGCATTCACGGTCCATGTAGCTAATGATTTACCAATACACCGAACAAAGCTTGAGAAGGCAGATACATTGTATGCAGAGCATAAGGGTGAATTGCTGGCACCTCCAACTGCTGAATTTATAGAACAGCTACCGCCATTAGTGCGTCATGAGTTCTCTATCAAAGAAGCGAAAACAGATGTTGTATTCTCTGGTCTTGGATGGATTACTGTACAGCATGCCAATGTAGTTGTAGTAGCTTATGCACCAAAAGGTGTACAAGTTTCAATTCGCCCATCACTAATTTAGGGTATACAAGTAGAGAAGAGGGACTAGGAAATGAAGAAATGGTTTGCGGTTATGGGTGATCCTATTGAACACTCAAAATCACCAGCAATGCACAATGTTTGGTTTAGGGAGATGTCGATAGATGCCACATATATTCCAGTGCATGTATCATCTGAAAGCCTAGAATCTGCAGTTGCGGGTTTGAAAACGTTAGGTGCAAGTGGCTGGAACGTTACAATTCCACATAAAACAGCAATCATTCCCTACTTAGATGAGCTAGATGAGTTAGCGGAAAAAATGGGTGCTGTAAATACAGTTGTTCGAACAAAGGAAGGTACATTAAAAGGGTATAATACAGACGGTGTTGGCTTTGTCCGCTCGTTAGAGGATGCTGTAGGTAAGTCACATAAGGACAAGCCAGTGCTGTTAATCGGTGCTGGTGGTGCTGCCAGAGGTATTGCTTTTGCGATGCAGCAGCAGGGCTATAAAAATTTAACCATTGCCAATCGTACAGTAGCCAATGCACAGGCGATTGTCGATGAAATGGGTACCGGTCAGGCTATATCCTTAACAGAGGCTGAAGCAACCTTGGCTGATTTCTGCATTTTGGTGCAAATGACATCGGCTGGACTTGCTACGGGCAATTTTTCAATGCCATTTTCACTTGATCGTCTTACAAAGGGCGCAATTGTTGCGGATATTGTGTATAATCCATTAATGACACCTTTTCTACAAGCAGCTGAAGAAAAGGGAGCAACCATTGTCACAGGACTTGGAATGTTTGTTCATCAAGGGGCCATTGCCTTTGAGTATTGGCTAGGGAAATCCCCAAATACAAATTCAATGATTGCGCAATTAAAGGTGCAATTAGGAGGATACTAATTTTTATGTTAACAGGTAAACAAAAACGTTTTTTACGTGCAGAGGCACATCACTTAACACCAATTTTTCAAGTAGGAAAAGGCGGCGTTAATGACGAAATGACGAAGCAAATTCGTGAGGCATTAGAAGTACGAGAACTCATTAAAGTACGCATTTTAGATAACTGTGAGGAGGACAAGCATGAAGTTGCAGAAGCACTAGCAAAGGGTGCCCATGCAGAGCTTGTGCAATTAATTGGATTAACAGTTGTTTTATATAAAGAATCTCGCAATCAAAAAAAGATTGTACTACCGAAAGCAACGAAATAAGGTGAGATGATGAAACGAATCGGTTTATTGGGAGGAACGTTCAATCCACCGCATAATGGCCATTTAATGATGGCAAATGAGGTACTTCATGCATTGAATTTAGATGAAGTACGCTTTATGCCTAATGCGCTGCCACCCCATAAGTTTGCACGTCATGATGCCAGTGATATGGAGAGGCTAGAAATGGTTAAGCGTGCTATAAGTCCTTATCCACATTTTTCTGTGGAGTCGTATGAGGTAGAGAAGGGTGGCGTATCCTATTCATATAAGACACTTTCTGCATTGTGCATAAGAGAGCCAAATGTAAAATTTTACTTTATCATTGGAGGCGATATGATTGATTCCCTTCATTCATGGTACTGTATTGATGAGCTGGTGAACCTTGTGCAATTTGTAGGGGTAAAGCGTCCAAGGACTGAGGCTAATTCAGAGTACCCTATTTTAATGGTGGAAGTTCCTCAAATCGATTTATCGTCTACACTAATTCGAGAACGTCTTGCCACAGGAGGAACAGTTACCTTTTTATTGCCTGAAGCGGTAGAGGCATATATACGAGAGGAAGGTCTTTATGGAACGCGAACAGTATTTAGCGGCGATTAAGACTCGTATGCCTGAAAAGCGCTATATTCATACCATTGGGGTAATGGAAACAGCTATAGAACTAGCCAAAAAGTATGGCGAGGAAGAGAAAAAAGCAGAAACGGCAGCAATCCTTCATGATATTGCAAAATATGCTGAAATTGAATGGATGGAGAATATTGTTCGTGCTGAAAAATTAGATGCTCGTCTGCTTGGCTGGGGTAGTGAACTATTGCATGGTCCAGTAGGTGCATATATCGCTGAAAGTGAATTTGCATTAACAGATGAGGATATGCTTAATGCGATTCGTTTTCATACAACAGGGCGTGCTGGTATGAGCCGTTTAGAAAAAATAATTTTTGTAGCGGATATGATTGAGCCTAATCGTAAATTTGATGGTGTAGATCGTCTGCGTAAAAAGGCGGAAAAAGGTTTGGATAAAGCGATGAGTGCTTGTGTGCGCCATACATTGGCTTTTCTAATTGACACAAAACAGCCAATATATCCATTATCAATAGAATGTTATAACGATATGATGAAAAGAGAGGACAGTGAAGGATGACTTCAACTTTATTACAAGCAGCTTACAAAGCAATTGACGACAAACATGGGGAGGACATTGTCGTTTTAAATATGCAAGGTATTTCACTTTTAGCGGATTATTTTATCATTGCTCATGGTAACTCTGATCGCCAAGTGCAAGCTATTGCGCGTGAGTTACAGGACGTAGCTGAAAAAGAGGGCTATGAAATTCGTCGTGTTGAAGGTTTCGATGCAGCTCGCTGGGTTCTAGTAGACTTAGGAGATGTAGTGGCACACGTATTCCATAAGGATGAGCGCGCTTATTATAATTTAGAGCGTCTATGGGGCGATGCACCGCAACTAGACATCCCCGAGGCTTAAGTGAGTAGCTACGAACGTTTTGCCCATGTATATGATGAGCTGCAAGTCGATATCCCCTACGATAAATATGTGGAATGGGTTTTGCAGCATGCACCGTGTAATCAATTCCCTAATCTCTTAGACATCGGCTGTGGTACAGGTGTACTTAGTCTGTTATTAGCAAGGGCTGGTTATAGTGTGAGTGGAATTGATCTATCTGAAAATATGCTCTCAATTGCCGCAGAGCGATTTGCTGATGTAGGATTACATGTCCCCTTATTTTGTATGTCAATGGATGAATTAGAGGGCTTTGAGGCGCTTGACGTTGTAACAATAGCTATTGACTCATTAAATTACGTCGTACAGGAAAAAGCAGTTTATGCTACGTTAGAGCGAATATATGATGCTCTAAAGGATGGCGGTCAACTATTTTTTGATGTGCATTCACTTTATAAAATGAATGATATTTTTTTAGATAGTCCATTTACGTATGACGACGGTAATATTAGCTATGTATGGCATACGGAGCCCGGTGATTTCGAACACTCTGTTATTCATCAAATGACTTTTTTTGTCAGAGATGCTGTAAGTGATTTGTATGAACGCTTCGACGAGGAGCATATTCAACGTACATTCCCGATTGAGCAATATATGACATGGCTTCGTACAATTGGTTTCAATCATGTGGAGGTAACCGCGGATTTTACAGATGATGCCCCTGAATACGAAAGTGAACGCATTTTTATTCGTGCGGTGAAATAGAAAAACAGCTTGTTGGTATATATCCAGCAAGCTGTTTTGTTTTTTAAGGCCTAAAAGAAAAAAGTGACGGATAGAATCCACAAATCAGTGGATAGAATAGTCAAAATGATGGATAGAGTTCAGCAACAGTTGTCCCTTTTAAAGTCTTGGGTCGACAGGGTCGCTTTCAAGTGCTAATGTGCCTAGTACACATTCATGTATACGGGCGGTTGATTCGCCTCTGACAAAACGCTCAATCCCTTCTAAACCAAGTGCGAATTCACGTAATGCATTCCTCATTTTTTTACTTGGGTTGCGTTCTTTAAGTTTTATTAAATTTGAAGTCTGTAAATAATCCATGCCATAGATGATGCGCAAATACTCGCGCCCACGTACTTTAATTGCTGGTTGTATTAATTTGCCTTTATATGTTGTTACAAATAGTTCAGGTTTAATCACAATCCCTTCATGACCAGCAGCAGTCATTTCCTCCCACCATGCTATAACCTCCTGCTCAGAGGCTTCATCATGAATAATTTTATAGTCTGTTTCAATAAAGATTTCGGAGTTTTTGGCAAATAGTCGATTCATTTCCATATGCCATGTATGCGGTTTGTGGAAATACGTTTCAGCGCTATGTGCTAATACATGGAAGGGAGCTATTTGAATCCCTGACGTGTCTTGAACCTCCCAGCAGTAGTTTTGATAAATCGTTGAAAATTGTTGTGCATTGTTAAGTAAATATTGATAGTCTTGAAGCCATTCTGATACATTGATTTGTGTTGTATTTTGTAATTTCTCTACAAGCTTTGAACGGTCCATCAGTGCTTGTTCAGCGACATGTGCATATTGCTGATCAATTAGCTGCTGTGCTTTTAAGTTCCAAGGTAGAATTTCGGCATCAAGCAAAACAAAATTTGTATTAAATTGTTCAAAGTAGTTTTTCCCAAGCAGTTCAGAATGGAGCTGTTGAACAATTTTATATTCCATCTCTTTATCAAAAAAGCGTCTGCCTGTTCTAGTAGTCAAAATACCAAGTATTTCCATATCTATATATTCTTTCGCAATATGTTCATCCTTAAATAATAAGACTACTGCACGACTCCCCATATGCTTCTTTTCGGCAATCATTGTTTGCACGCCATGTTTTTTATAATATGCAAATGCTTCAGCAGGATGCTCTAAAGTATTGTCAAGAGCAGAAGTTTGCGGAGTGGGACTCATAGTTGGTGGTATATAAATAAGTTGTTCTAAGGGTACTGTATAGTGAGAAACGCTGTCGATAGCCGCTTTTGCCTGCGCACCACCAATTTGAATTGCGCCCAAGTACGAGGTTTCAACAGCAAATCCCGTTAAAAATGCCGCAATGTTCGGTGGCTCGAATCGTTTTGCTTTTGCTTCGAGTAAGGGATTATTTTGCGTACCAGCATAGTTTTTATAGGCATTTACAGACATAATTGTTTGTTCAGGATATCGAAATGCGGTTAATTGACCACCAAAGACAACACCCTGATCGATATTCAAAGTATGATTCTGTCTAAGAGGATTGATTTTTGGGTCATGCCCCCAAATAATTAACTGGGATGTTTGATGCTCAGTATACCAATCATTACGTATAGGCTTGCCAGAAATATCTAGCTCTTGTACATCTCCATAGCGACAGAAATCAGAAATTCGAGCTGATTGCTTGCCTATATAACGGTCACGGATTCCTGCATGCGTGACAACAGCGGATGCAAGGCCTTTATTCATCAGCACATAATGGGAGGGTGCGGATAATAAACATTTTGCTAGTCGAGCTTTTAAGGCTGCTGTTTGCGTTCCTCCATAGGTATTTTCATAGTTCATAAATTCTGCTTCTACCAGCTCATCCCCATGATGCAATGATACATTACGTCCATCTAACCAACGAGCAATTTTCCAGCCATGATTACTATCGGTCATAAAGGCAAGCCCGCGTTCAATATGACGTTCAAAAAAGTCCATGGTTTTGATTGATTTTGGCCCTCTACTCATAATATCGCCCACTGAAACAAAGCGCCGGCCTTGTGGGTGAATATAGTAACCTTCCTTATTTACTTCGTATTCTAGCTTTTCAAGTAATTCAAGTAATTCGTCATAACAACCGTGAATATCGCCAATAATATCAAGCCCTGCATCTACATTTAGATATAAAGGGGACTCTTGTCTAGTTAGCGTTAGTGCCTCTATTTCTTTTACAAAATATGTTTTCAAAAACGACTCTTTTTTTATCAATCGTTTTTCTGATTTCAATAATCGTGCCTGTTGTTTAATACGTTTATTTCCTCTTGGGTCATTACGCATCGTATCACGTCGTAGTAATTCTTCTAGGGGAACATCTAATACAATTGCACAAACAGGAACATGTAGTTTTTTACCAAGTAAAATGTATTGTTGACGTTCTTCCGATTTTAGGTGAGTTGCATCGACAAAGGTGCATTTATTTAACGTGCATCTTGCTTCTAAAACCCGCTCCATAACGGCAAATGCTTGCGTTGAGATTGCGAAATATTGTTCATATAAAAGTTCTGCTTCTTCCTGTGAATGGCCTTGAAAATTTATATAATTCGAATCTGAAACAAGTGTCCGATATGTATCTGAACTAATGATTTCTGAAGGAGAAAGGATGTCTGTGTTTACCCAGTGTTGTAAAAGTGTAGATTTCCCACTATTGGATGGACCAATTAGCAGAACAATCCCAGTGCTTGGTATGGTAATGTTCATAAACTCATCTCCTTTTTCCTGAAAATACACATTTGAGTAGGTTGTCCATATAGCTCGTGCCGATCACCAATCCCTGTAAATGAAAGTTCATATTGTTCATGAGTATTCATCGTAGAACACCATTCTTGAAATTGTTCTCGAGTCCATTCAAATCGGTGATCATTATGACGCAAAGTATTCAATTCATAAACTTTATTATATTCAGCATTTGGTGTTGTAAGGATTAATGTTTGGGGACTGTATTGAGTTAGCAATAATGACATAATCTTGGGAAGACGCTCCTCATCAATATGTTCAATAACCTCACATAATACAATGACATCCTTATGCTGTAAACGTGCATCATAATAGAATAAAGAACCCCATGTAGGTGTAGGGGATACAGATACTCCCTCTAGCGCTTCAAAACGCTTAAGCGCTTTTTTCATAGCTATTTCACTTGGCTCAACAGCAAGCAACTCTTCAACGCCTTCTATATAGGCAAGTAAACTTGAAAGCTTGCCCTCACCAGAGCCTAAATCCACAATAGACGATTTTCGTGGTAGCTGTTTAATCGTTTCCACTATTTTTTCATAGCGTAATGTATTTAGAGAATTAGTAGAAGGTTTTGCTTTTGTACTCTTAGCGTATAGATGGGAGAAACGAAGTGCTTTTTTATAAATAACCTCTTTCATTGGATGTGTAGCTAACCAGCCCTCTCCATAGCGATTAAGCTTATCTACCTCTAATTGATCGATAAAATAGTGCTTGTAATCATCTAACACTGGGATGAGCACAAAAAGATGTTGCAATGCTTGTTGAAGCGTGATGTCCGCTGATAATGTTAGAAAACGTGCACGTTGCTGGTGATGTATAGCCTCAATGCTGACAGTATACCCTAGAGGCTCAAATAGGTCACTTATCTCTTCATTTGTCATTGTGGATGCGATGGGTCCCACTTCAAATTCAAATGCAAATGAATGTAAGACCCATTCCGAATACGCCTCTTTTGGCTTACCATTTAATGCTGTGCCTAAAGCTGAGCGAATAAGAGATAAAAAAATACTGCTGGCAGCGAATTCACGATCATTAATATAGTGTGTTATATCAAGTGCATGGTCATTTTGAACAAGGGCAAGTGAATCTGGTGTAACAAAAATGGTTACCGCTAGATTTGTTTCAGTGAACTCATGATAGACAAGTCGAACTAAATGCTCCCTGACTCTTCGTTCATAAAGATTATTAGGATTTTTTGAAAGTAAATAGGAGATAGCTTTCACATTTTCTCCCTTTGCTCGTATCGTTAGCTGCATTGTCATCCTCCATTTCAGTACGCAAAGGTTTGCTGTGTCTCTTTCAAAGCATAACACAATTTTGCCTAATACTGTCAGAGTCTAATATTTTGTGAATCAAAAAGTAGTTATATTATTTTATCTCTATATTCAGCAAATGTTTTTTATATCGAAAACAAAACGGCAGATGTTTTTTGCGCGAAAGCGTAGCGGCAGCAGCAGCTACAATTACCCAAGGTGAAATTGATTGTCGAACTATCTTTTCAATACAAGGATAATATTGTAAGATGAAATAGACTCCATATGATTACCTTTTGCAAAAGAAAGGATGTAGAAAATGCTCCAATCTTTATGGCAAAAGTATAAAAAGAGTATGTTGCTCCCCGCCATACTTGTAATCAGTGGACTTTGTTACTTCTTTTTTTCGAGTTCCGACTCTTCATACCCCCAGGAAGAGCTCATCGAAACCATCCAACCAATTGAACAAATTGAACAAGATGAACCTGCAAAAGAGGCGGTCATTCAGCAGGTATCAGTGGATATTAAGGGTGCTGTTATGTATCCAGGTGTTTATGAGCTTCAAGCCGACCAACGTATTGTGGATGTAGTGCAGCTAGCAGGTGGCTATACACAGGAAGCTGATCCCCAACTCATTAATCATGCCCAAAAAGTTCAGGATGAAATGGTAATTTATATCCCTGTTAAGGGTGAAAAGCTAGACGAGATCACGGCTTCCATTCTAGCGATGTCTACTAGTGGGATATCAACCAGTGAAGGGTCTCAAAAAGATCAGAAGGTCAATTTAAATCAAGCGGATGAAGCAACCCTGTCAACTTTATCTGGGATTGGTCCGTCTAAGGCACAAAGTATTATCTCCTATCGTGAGGAGAATGGGCGCTTCACAACGATTGAGGATTTAAAAAAAGTAAGTGGAATTGGTGAAAAAACGTTTGAGAAGCTGAAGGATTCTATTACAGTAAAGTAATAGCTACAAACTTTGTCATATTGACGACTCTTTTTAAAAAGGGCTACACTATAGTAGAAAAGTGATATGACAAAATGTTAGATTTTTAAGTGATTGATAGTAAATTATTATGGAGGTAGTCATATGGAGCGAATTACTTGGGATCAATTTTTTATGGCACAAAGCCATCTTCTTGCATTGCGTAGTACATGTACAAGACTAGCTGTAGGCGCAACTGTTGTACGGGATAAACGAATTATTGCTGGTGGCTACAATGGCTCAATTACAGGTGATGAACATTGTATTGAAAAGGGATGCTACGTTGTAGACAATCATTGTGTACGTACAGTACATGCTGAGATGAATGCACTTCTGCAATGTGCTAAATATGGTACACCTACAAAGGGTGCAGATCTATATGTGACTCATTTTCCATGTCTCCCATGCACAAAGTCCATAATTCAAGCGGGTATTGAGCGTGTGTACTATGCGACAGATTATAAGAATAACCCGTATGCACAGGAATTATTTGAAAAAGCAGGTGTGGAGGTTGTTCACGTACCATTTGATGAACGTAAAATCGACTTTTTAAGCGATGAAAAATTAGCCTTGTACATAGACATGCTAAACGAGCTTCGTGAGAGTGGTATGTCTGCTGAAAAATTGCGCCCATATGAACAGAAGGTGAGTGCATTATTTGGCAAAAATCTTTAAAGCATAAATGGGTTTACGTAGCATTAGCTGTACTTGTAGCCTCGATAGCGGCATACAAGTCAGCTTGGCTACTGTCTATTCTCCTCCTTATTGTCGTTTGGCTATACTTGAAGAATGAACCCCATTTCATCTCAGGTCTAGTAATCGGCACCGGATTGCTTAGCTATCTCTACCTTGTTACATTTCAACTGACGGAACCTTCCCCTCTGCCGTCGACATTTCAAATTACTTGGACAAGTGAATATAAAATAAATGGTCAAAACCTTCGAGGCTTTGCAAAAACTAAGACAGGTGACAAACTATATATAGTGTATACATTTTCTTCTGAGCAGGAGAAAAACTATTATAAAAATAACTCATTAACAGGCTTCACCTACCTTGTAAAGGGCGAATTAAGTGCACCTATTCCACCAGCCCATCCATATGCATTTTCGATGGAGAAATACTTACTAAGCAAAGGTGCAGTTGGAATAGTTGAGATTTCAGACTGGATGTTTGTAGAAGAGAACAAATCGATTCAGTCTTTTCTTGCAAAGCAGAGACACACAATAAAAAAACATATTGAGAGAACGTTTCCACAATCGCTCGTTGCGGAGGCACAAGCACTTCTAATTGGTTTACAGGATCAAGTAGATAACGAGCTTCAACGAGCCTATCAAAAGCTTGGTATTACACATCTTTTTGCAATTTCAGGACTACATGTGGCTCTTGTGTCATGGTTATTTTTTGAAGGTCTCTTACGGATAGGAATACGGAGGGAAATAGCGACTATAGTGCTTGTTATTATTTTACCCATATACGGGGTATTAGCAGGTGGGGCTCCCTCAGTTTGGCGTGCAGTATCTGTCGTGGAATTAATGCTACTAATGCGCCATGTTAAGTGGCAACTTCCAATCGATGATGCGCTTGCTATTAGTTTTATAGGCTTTGTCCTCCTGGAGCCGGGTGTTATTTTTCAAATTGGCTTTCAATTATCCTATTTAGCTACTAGCAGTCTTATTTATTCAGGTGTTATCTTTAAGCAAATAACGACTTCACTGATTCGTTCCTTTTTCATTACGCTTGTTTGTCAGCTGCTGGTTTATCCATTATTACTGCATCATTTTTATGAAATTTCTATTTCTTCCTTTATGGCAAACATTATTTTTGTTCCACTATTTTCCTTTATTATTTTACCCATTAATATTGTACTGCTAGCACTAACGTTTATATCCTTACCTATCGCAAAAATTTGCTTTGCTATCTACGAGCCACTACGAGTTTGGCTTACAAAGTTTATCCTTTATATTCAACAGTGGCCATTTCAATTATGGACACCAGGGAAGCCATCCTTTTGGCTAATTTGTATAGCAATGGGTAGTGTATTAGTGGGCTTATATTATTTAGAAAAGAAGCATTATGGTAAATTTGTAGCTGTGATTCTGTTACCTGCATTTGTTATTCATGTGTCTCCAATACTATTTAAAGAAACTAAGCTTACATTTTTAAACGTAGGGCAAGGAGACTGTACAGTGATTGAATTACCGTTTAGAAGGGCTGTCTATGTCATTGATTCAGGAGGTATACTGCGCTTCGAGCAGGAATCATGGAAGACAGCAGAAAGTCCATATGAAGTTGGAAGGCAGATAGTTGTACCATTTTTAAAGGGTAAAGGAATTCGTGATATAGATATTTTTATCGTTACCCATGCAGATGCAGATCATGTAGAGGGGGCTGAGGAGGTTTTGCAGGAAATTAATATGCAGGAAATTCATGTTACTCCTGGTTCACTTGATAAGCCTGTGATGCAAGATTTATTAATCGAAGCCAAAAAGCGAAGAATTCCAGTGAAAGAAAAGATGCAAGGGACTGCCTGGCAAATGGGGAATATTAGCTTCCATTATTTGTGGCCGCGAGATACTCACTATGAGGGAAATAATGATTCAATTGTTCTGTTTGTGCAGCAGGGAAGCTTTCGTGCATTATTAACAGGTGATTTGGAGGAGCCTGGTGAACATCAGCTAATCAAGCTATATAAAAGTCAATTAGCGAATATAACGTTACTGAAGGCAGGACATCATGGTAGTAAAACTTCCAGTACAGAACAGTTTGTGGAGCTGCTGCGACCTGAACTAACTATTTTTAGCGCAGGGCTTCGGAATCGATATGGACATCCACATGAAGAAGTAATGCAGCGTTTCTTCAGTCGCAATCTTCCTACATTGATTACGGGTATAGATGGTACGATTGAAGTGCGCGTTCACGAAAATATATGGTCAGTGCAAAAGGAAAAAGACCTTGTCCAATAAGGAGGGTCTTTTTCCTTCGTACATTTTGTTCGATTATTTAGATACGAATTCTACTATAGTTGCGATGATAAACATAACTGTAAACACTCCAAATGATACACCGAAACCAACGCCAGAATCGATTGCATCATTACGGCGACATTGTATGTTTTTTCCTTCAAATGGATTCATTGTTATCCCTCCAATTCTGTTATTTATTATAAGACATCATTTTCATAAAAGCTATATCGAAAAGGAGAATTCATGCTGTGGCAAGGAATCGACACAATTCAGTCAAAGTCACATAGGGAAAATAAATGATGTATACTAATAGTATTGCTAGATGGAGGGAAAAGTATGATTTCAACGGTTTGGAACAATATCAAAAAAGCACAGCTCTCACCAGTTTATTTACTCGTTGGTGAAGAAAACTATTTTATAGATGAAACGGTGAAACGTATAAAAGAGGCAATGGGGCCAGAAGAAGAGCTAGAATTGTCTACATTTGATTTAGAGGAAGTACCTGTCGATGCTGTGATGGATGAAGCAGATACCATTCCTTTTTTCTCTGAGCGTAAGATAATTATAGCCAAAAATGCCTCTTTTTTAAAAGCGACTGAAAAGGGAAAGGAAAAAATCGACCATGACATTAAGCGATTGGAGGCATGGCTGGCGAATCCCTCTGATTTTTCGATAACTATATTTATCGCACCCTATGAAAAATTAGATGAACGTAAGAAAGTAACAAAAATGATGAAGGAACATGCGCTATTAGTACAGGCTGAAACGCCAAAAGAACAGGATTTAGCCGTATGGGTTCAAAGTGTTGTAAAAGCAGAGGGCAATAGTATTACACAAAATGCTATTGAGCAGCTTGTAGCGATGGTTGGACCTAATATGCTACAGCTACAAATGGAAATTGAGAAGCTAAGTCTTTATTTAGGTGATGGAGGAGAAATTACAACTTCGTTAGTCGAGGATTTAGTCGCTAAAACATTAGAGCAGGATGCCTTTAAAATGTTAAATGCTTATTTTGCAAACGACTCTGTCGGGGCTTTGACAATTTACCATGATTTATTGCGTCAAAAGCAAGAGCCAATCATGCTTGTTGGATTGCTTGCATCCAATGTACGAACGATGTCCAATGTATTTTATTTATTGAAAAAAGGCTATCATCCACAGCAAATTGCAAAAAATTTAAAGATACATCCATATCGTGTGAAGTTAATGGTGGAGCAGCGTAATCGTCCATCAGAGGAGAGTCTGCTGAAAGCATTGTATCAATTAGCAGAAGTCGATTTACAGTTAAAGTCCACTGGGGGAAATCGTGAGCGTTATTTAGAGCTTTTTTTATTGCGTCAACTTTAATCAGTAATTGAAGAGCTGTCCAGTGTTAAAATGGACAGCTCTTCTTTATCCCTATAAATAAAAAGACCAGCTACCCTTATAGAGTATACTGATCCTTTAAACAATTACGCTTTTTTAGCAAGGCGAGACTTTTTACGAGCCGCCGCGTTTTTGTGGATAAGTCCTTTTGAAGCTGCTTTATCTAAAGATTTGTAAGCTGCTTGTAAAAGTTCTTGTGCGTTTTCAGCATTAGCAGCAACAGCGTTTTCAGCTTTTTTCACTGTAGTACGCATTGCAGATTTAGCTTGAGAGTTAGCAGCGTTAGCTTTAGCGTTAACTTTTACGCGTTTAATTGCAGATTTAATGTTTGGCATATCTTTCACCTCCTAAATTAGGTACGAGATGATATCTTCTCATTGATTTCTTGTGTCAATACAACAAAAATCATTTTAACAAACGCTTGGCCAAATTGCAATAGATTTATGCAAAGAATATTTACTTGACAGTTTGAACAAACTATAGATTGAGGTGAACTGTATGCAAAATTTAAATTGGCAACGTACGGATTTAATCGATGAATCTGAAGAGGTTGTTTTACATCAAACGAAAGAGCAAAAAGATACTCTTGAACAATCGAGCGGGATTCAAATTGAAGATCGGACTGCTGGACGAGTAAAGATTACAGATGTATTAGTGGACTCAGAAGGTGAAAAGCAAATAGGTAAAAAGAAAGGTCAATATATTACTCTCTCAGTACCAACCTTGACACTAGATGATCACGACGGATTTGAGCAGCTTGAGAATGAGCTGCTTGTAAATTTTAAGAAAATGCATGAAGCAATCTCTTGGAATAAAGATGACAAAATTTTAATTATTGGTTTAGGTAACCGTACTATTACACCTGATGCAATAGGACCATATCTTATTGATCATTTGCATAGCCTTGATGTAATTGATGAAAAATTTGTCATGTATGCGCCAGGTGTAACAGGACAAACAGGCTATGAAACAGGAGAATTTGTTGCTGCAATAGCAGAGCGGCTAAAGCCTAAATTAATTATTGTTGTCGATGCTCTGGCGACAAGAGCTAGCAATCGATTATGTAAAACTATTCAATTAACAAATACTGGTATACATCCAGGTTCTGGCGTAGGGAATCAGCGTAAGGAGATTTCCTATGAAATGCTAGGGATTCCCGTAACAGCTATTGGTATCCCAACAGTTGTGGATGCGCCCGTATTAATAGCAGATGCTGTAGAGCTTATGATACGATCGATAGCTGCGCGGGTTGCAGAACGGAGTAAGCCATCATCCAAATTATCTTTGTCATCTTGGCAACCAGATATTAATAAAGAATTAGATATGTCTGTAGTCAAACCAATCTTTGGTGAGTGGGCTACTTGGTCAAAGGAGGAGCGTCAACAATTGTTTGAAGAGACGTTCGCAGGCTCACATACACAGCTAATGGTGACGCCAAAGGAAGCAGATTATTGGATAGATAACTATGCGAAACTTGTTTCATCTATGCTGATGAAATGGGCAAATAAACTCTAATTTTTTTCGTTCTAAAAGATACACACCCTCCATACGATAAGGGGAGGAGGGTGTGACTTTGCTAAAAAAACTACAGTGGTCATTTGGTTTATTATTGTTCTTCTTCGTATTACCTGTCATTGCTGGGCAACTTCCGTTCAACAAGCAAGCATCGACTCCGATTAAACAACCCGAGGATAAGCAAGTCGTGTTTGCCGCTACGAATCTAGCTGAACAAAGTGCACTAGAGCAGACAAAAGAAACGAATCCTTTTAAAGTATTATTATTGTTTACGCATTCTCAGGAATCCTATCAACCTATAGTGAAAGCTGTCAGCGGGAAAGCAGAAGTTTATGATGAGAAAACAAATATTTTTAATTTACAAGGTACTATTTCTAAGCACTTTAGTATGAATGGTATTCAAACAGATGTTTTAGATGTTGACGTTATGAAGGTAATGAAGCTTGAGGGAAAAACTTTTCCAGATGCTTATAATACGGTGCGTCCTTATTTATCTAAACGTTTGCAAGAGCAAACCTATGATTTAGTTATTGATTTGCATCGAGATTCTGCCAAGAAAAATGCTACAACGATCACACACAACAATGAGTCCTATGCGCGTATTGCCATCGTTGTAGGAGCAGAGCATAAAAATTATAGATGGAATACTGCTTATGCAGAAAGCTTATCAGCTGCTATGAATGAAATTGTGCCGAAAATTTCTAGAGGTGTAATCTCTAAAAGCGGTGATAATGTGGATGGACGCTATAACCAGGATTTGACAAAAGAAATGATTTTAATTGAACTAGGTGGAATAGATAATACAGAAGAAGAATTGAATCGTACAATCGCTATAATTGGGAAAGCCATTGCGAAATCCTTTATTACAGAAAAGCAGGAATTATAAAAGAGATTTAGCAGAATGATTCGCCTTCTTTTTACTAATGTTCAAGAAGGCGAAATCGTTTCTTGGACAAAGTGTCTCATTATAAAAAATTACCAAAAATTTTTATAGGGAAAAGCCTTTAAATTGTTTATTTCATGCCTTATAATTTTCGAGTTAGCTCTTACGATTAAGGCATATGCATTAGGCAAATACGCTTTTGAAGCATCTACCATTCATGGGGATGCTTTTTTGGAATGAATATACATATAGATGTACGATATGGTATTTTAGATGAATAAAAATTTTGCGAATAGAGCACTTCTTATCAACTTTTAAAGTGCCTTATTCGTCATTATATAAGTGAACATACAAAAGGAGACGATGTTTGGATTTAATATATGGAAAAAGGTTTATAAATTATTGGGAGAAGGAATATTATGTCAGGCAAGTCATTCAATCATCGTTATATCCCTGGAATCGACGGGATTAGAGCATTAGCAGTACTAGCTGTTATTGCTTACCATTTTAATTTCAAATGGGCCAGTGGTGGATTTTTAGGAGTCGACATCTTTTTTGTTTTATCGGGGTATTTAATTACCTCAACTATTTTACCTTTAAAAGGAAATAAGTTAACTGTTGGATT
>Ga0213821_1000203_pt1 | contig 42161 bp, 9 predicted proteins | sample MC6MC0909MG_FD_179894 | JGI IMG/M metagenome (GOLD analysis project Ga0213821, IMG submission 179894) | Enriched soil aggregate microbial communities from Iowa State University, Ames, United States - MC6-MC0909-MG | ecosystem: Environmental > Terrestrial > Soil > Unclassified | place: USA: Iowa...
GACGAGCCACGCATCGCGCGCATGGCCGAGCACTGGCAGCAGCTGTTGATCGGCCTGATCGACAACCCGCAGCAACGCCTGTGCGAACTGCCGATGCTCAGCGGCGCCGAGCAACAAGTGCTGGTCGGCCAATTGCAGGGCGAGCATGACTTCGACCTGGGCCACACCCTACACGGCCTGTTCGCCGCCCAGGCCGAGCGTACGCCGCACGCCCGTGCGCTGACCTTCGCTGGCCAGCACCTGAGCTATGCCCAGCTCGACCAACAAGCCAACCGCCTGGCGCGTGCCCTGCGCGAGCGCGGGGTCGGGCCGCAGGTGCGCGTCGGCCTGGCCCTGGAGCGTTCACTGGAAATGGTCGTTGGTCTGTTGGCGATCCTCAAGGCTGGGGGCGCCTACGTGCCGTTGGACCCGGAATACCCACTCGATCGCTTGCACTACATGATCGAGGACAGCCGCATCGGCTTGCTGTTGGGCCAGCGTGCGCTGTTCGACAGTATCGGCCAGTTGCCTGCGGGCGTAGCGCGCTGGTGCCTGGAAGATGACGCAGCGTCACTGCCCAGCTACAGCGATGGGCCGTTGGCTAACCTCAACCTGCCGCAGCACCAGGCCTACCTGATCTACACCTCCGGCTCCACCGGCAAGCCCAAGGGCGTGGTGGTCAGCCATGGGGAAATCGGCATGCACTGCCAGGCGGTAATTGCCGCCTTCGGCATGCGCAGCGACGATTGCGAGCTGCACTTTTATTCGATCAACTTCGACGCTGCCACCGAGCGTTTACTGGTGCCGTTGCTTTGTGGTGCGCGGGTGGTGATCCGCGCCCAAGGCCAGTGGGGCGCCGAGGACATCTGCCAACTGGTGCGCGAGCAGCAGGTGAGCATCCTCGGCTTCACCCCAAGCTACGGCAGCCAGCTCGCCCAGTACCTGGCAAGTGTTGGCGAGCAATTGCCGGTGCGCCTGGTCATTACCGGTGGCGAAGCATTGACGGGAGAGCACCTGCAACGCATCCGCCAGGCGTTCACCCCAGAACAGTTCTTCAACGCCTATGGGCCGACTGAAACCGTGGTCATGCCGCTGGCCTGTGTGGCCCCGCAGACGCTGCCCGCCGATGCCGGCAGTGTGCCGATTGGCCGGGTGATCGGCGCGCGTACCGCGTACATTCTCGATGAAGACCTGGCGCTGCTGGCGCAAGGTGGCATCGGCGAGCTGTATGTCGGCGGTGCCGGCTTGGCTCAGGGTTATCATGACCGGCCGGGGCTGTCTGCCGAGCGCTTCGTCGCAGATCCGTTCAGCCATGACGGTGGGCGTTTGTACCGCACGGGCGACTTGGTTCGCCTGCGCGCTGACGGTCTGGTGGAGTACGTTGGCCGCGCCGACCAGCAGGTGAAGATCCGCGGTTTTCGCATCGAGCTGGGCGAGATCGAAAGCCGCCTGCAAGAACATGCCGAGGTCGATGAGGCGGTGGTGCTGGCGCTCGACCTGCCGGGCGGCAAGCAGCTGGTCGGCTATCTGCTCTGTGAGCAGGCCAATGCCGACAGCCAAGCCCAGGCCAGCCTGCGCGAAGCGGTCAAGGCGCATGCCCGCCGCCACCTGCCGGACTACATGGTGCCCGCGCACCTGGTACTGCTTGATCAGTTGCCATTGATGGGCAACGGCAAGCTCGATCGCCGCGCACTGCCAGCGCCGGACCTGGAGCAGGCGCAGCAGCACTACCAGGCCCCGGCCAACGCGTTGGAAGTGCAGCTGGCGCAGGTTTGGTGCGAGGTGCTCAACGTCGCGCGGGTGGGCGTACAGGACAACTTCTTCGAACTGGGCGGCGATTCGATCCTGTCGATCCAGGTGGTCAGCCGCGCGCGGCAGCTGGGCCTGCAGTTCACCCCGCGTGACCTGTTCCAGCACCAGACCATCCAGACCCTGGCGGCGGTGGTCAGCCGCAGCGAGGCGCCAAGCGACATCGAGCAAGGCCCGCGCCAGGGCAGCACTGCGCTGACGCCGATCCAGCACTGGTTCTTCGACTGCCAAATGCCCGAGCCGCAGCACTGGAACCAAGCCGTGCTGTTGCAGGTGCGCCAAGCGTTGCAGGCGCAAACCCTGGAGCAGGCCTTGGCGGGCTTGCTCGCTCACCACGATAGCCTGCGGCTGAATTTCACCCAGGTGAACGGTCGCTGGCAGGGGCATTACGCCCAGCCAAGCGCCCAGCCGTTGCTGTGGACCGCTACCGTGGCAAATCTCGACGACTGCCAGGCGCTGTACAGCGATGTGCAGCGCAGCCTCGACCTGGAACAGGGGCCGCTGTTGCGCGCCTTGCTGGTCAGCGACGGGCAGGGCGGCCAACGCCTGCTGTTGGCGATCCACCACCTGGTGGTCGACGGTGTGTCCTGGCGGGTGCTGCTGGAAGACTTGCAGGCGTTGTACCGCGGTGAGGCGCTGGCGGCCAAGACCCACGCGATGGGCGACTGGGCGGCGCGGCTGGCGGCCTATGCCGGTAGCGATTCATTGCGTGATGAACTCAATTGGTGGCAAGGCCAGTTGGCCAGTGTCCGCCACGAGCTGCCGTGTGATCATCCGCAAGGCGGCAACCTGCACCGTCATGCCCAGACCCTGGCGATCAGCCTGGATGTCGAGCAGACCCGTCAGCTGCTGCAACAGGCCCCGGCCGCTTATCACACCCAGGTCAATGACCTGTTGCTGACTGCCCTGGCGCGTACCCTGTGCCGCTGGAGCGGTGACAGCGAGGTGCTGGTGCAGCTCGAAGGCCATGGTCGTGAAGGCTTGTTCGAAGATCTCGACCTGACCCGCAGCGTCGGTTGGTTCACCAATGCCTATCCCTTGGCCCTGAGCCCCGAGCTGGGCGAGGGCGAGCAAGCCCGCGCAGGCTCGATCAAGCGCATCAAGGAGCAACTGCGCCAGGTGCCGCACAAGGGCCTCGGCTACGGCGTGCTGCGCTACCTGGCCGATGACGCCGGGCGCGAGCGCATGGCGGCCTTGCCCCAGGCGCGGATCACCTTCAACTACCTGGGCCAGTTCGACCAGCAGTTCGATGCGGCGGCGTTGTTCCAGCCGCTGGATGCGCCAGCAGGCCTGGCCCATGATCTGGACGCGCCGCTGCCCAACTGGCTCAGCGTCGATGGCCAGGTCTATGGCGGCGCCTTGCAGCTGCGCTGGACCTTCAGCAACCAGCGGTATAACGAGCGCACCATCGCCGAGCTGGCCGAGGCCTATCGCCGCGAACTGCTGGCGCTGGTCGAGCATTGCCTGGCAGAGGGCAATGGCAGCTTCACCCCGTCAGACTTCCCCCTGGCGCAACTGAGCCAGGAGCAGATCGACAGCCTGCCCATCGCCGCAGCCGAGATCGAAGACGTCTACCCACTGACGCCGATGCAAGAAGGCATGTTGCTGCACACCCTGCTCGAGCCGGGCACCGGCATCTACTACATGCAGGACCGCTACCGAATCAACAGCGCGCTCGACCCGCAGCGCTTCGCCCAGGCCTGGCAAGCGGTGGTGGCACGCCACGAAGCCCTGCGCGCCTCGTTCAGCTGGAACGCTGGCGAAGCGATGCTGCAGATCATCCACAAACCGGGCAAGACCCCGGTGGATTACCAGGATTGGCGCGGCCTCGACGCGCAGGCCCAGGAAACGCGCCTGCAGGCCCTGCATAAAGAAGAACGCGAAGCCGGCTTTGCCCTGTTGAGCCAGGCGCCGTTCCATCTGCGCCTGGTGCGTGTGGCCGATGAGCGCTACTGGTTCATGATGAGCAACCACCACATCCTGATCGATGCCTGGTGCCGCTCGCTGTTGATGAACGACTTTTTCGAGATCTACCAGGCCCTCGGCCAAGGCCGCCAAGCGCAACTGCCGGTGCCGCCGCGCTACCGCGATTATATTGGCTGGCTGCAACGCCAGGACCTCGACGAGGCGCGCCAGTGGTGGCAGGCCAACCTGGCCGGTTTCGAGCGCGCCACGGCGCTCCCCAGTGACCGTCCGCTGCGCCATGAGCATGCCGGCGACGGCATGATCGTTGGCGACTGCTACACCCGCCTGGACGTGCCGCAAGGGGTGCGTCTGCGCGAGCTGGCCCAGGCTCACCAGCTGACCATCAACACCTTCGCCCAGGCGGCCTGGGCCTTGGTCCTGGCGCGCTACAGCGGCGAGCGTGACGTGGTGTTCGGAGTGACGGTGGCCGGGCGTCCGGTCAGCCTGCCGCAGATGCAGCGCACGGTTGGCCTGTTCATCAACAGCGTCGCCCTGCGCGTGCAGTTGCCAGCACCCGGCCAGCGCCTGAGCGTGCGCCAGTGGCTGCAAGGCCTGCTGGAGCGCAACATGGAACTGCGTGAGTACGAATACCTGCCGTTGGTGGCGATCCAGGAACGCAGCGAGCTGCCCAAGGGCCAGGCGCTGTTCGACAGCCTGTTCGTGTTCGAGAACGCGCCGGTGGAAACCGCCGTGCTCGACCACGCCCAGCACCTCAACGCCAGCTCCGACTCGGGGCGCACCCACACCAACTTCCCGCTGACGGCGGTGTGCTACCCGGGTGATGACCTGGGCCTGCACCTGTCGTTCGACCAGCGCTACTTCGACTACCCGACGGTCGAGCGTTTGCTGGCCGAGTTCAAGCGCCTGCTGCTGGCGCTGGTCGAAGGCTTCGACGGCGATGTCGCCGAGCTGCCATTGCTGGGGGCCGAGGAGCAACGCTTGCTGCTCGATGAGTGCAACCGCACCGAGCATCCCTACAGCCTGGAGCAGAGCTATGTCGAGCTGTTCGAGGCGCGGGTTGCCGCGCATCCCGAGCGGATCGTCGCGCGCTGCCTGGAGGCCTCGTTCGACTATGCCGGGCTGAACCTGGCGGCCAACCGCCTGGGCCATGCCCTGGTCGCGGCGGGGGTGACCCTCGATCAACCGGTGGCACTGCTGGCCGAGCGTGGCCTGCCCTTGCTGGGGATGATCGTCGGTAGCTTCAAGGCCGGCGCCGGCTACCTGCCGCTGGACCCCGGCTTGCCGGCGGCGCGCCTGTTGCGCATCGTCGAATTGAGCCGCACGCCAGTGCTGGTGTGCAGCGCCGCGCAAGCCGATCAGGCGCGCCAATTGCTCGATGAAGTGGCGGGTGCGGTGCGGCCGAAACTGCTGGTGTGGGAAGACGTCCAGGGCAGCGCTGTGGCCAGCCATGACCTGGGCATTCACAGTGGGCCAGACAACCTGGCCTACGTGATCTACACCTCCGGCTCCACCGGCCTGCCCAAGGGGGTGATGGTCGAGCAGCGCGGCATGCTCAACAACCAGTTGAGCAAGGTACCGTACCTGGTGCTCGATGAGCAGGACGTGATCGCCCAGACCGCCTCGCAGAGTTTCGACATTTCGGTCTGGCAGTTCCTCGCCGCGCCTTTGTTCGGCGCCCGGATAGAGATCGTGCCCAATGCCATCGCCCATGATCCGCAAGGTTTGTTGGCGCATGTCCAGGCCAGCGGCATCACCGTGCTGGAAAGCGTGCCGTCGCTGATCCAGGGCATGCTCGCCAACGAGCACCAGCACCTGGATGGCCTGCGCTGGATGTTGCCGACCGGCGAGGCCATGCCGCCTGAGCTGGCCGCACAGTGGCTGCAGCGCTATCCGGCGATTGGCCTGGTCAACGCCTATGGCCCGGCGGAATGCTCGGATGACGTGGCGTTCTTCCGCGTCGATGCGCAATCGACCCAGGGCAGCTACCTGCCGATTGGCACGCCAACCGACAACAACCGCCTGTACCTGTTGAACGAGGACCAGGCGCTGGTGCCCTTGGGCGCGGTGGGCGAGTTGTGCGTCGCCGGTACCGGGGTTGGCCGTGGGTATGTCGGCGATCCGCTGCGTACGGCACTGGCGTTCATCCCGCATCCCTATGGCGCGCCGGGTGAGCGCCTGTATCGTACCGGCGACCTGGCGCGGCGCCGGCCGGATGGCGTGCTCGAGTACGTCGGGCGCATTGACCATCAGGTGAAGATTCGCGGTTATCGCATCGAGCTGGGCGAAATCGAAGCCCGTCTGCACGAGCAGGGCGAGATCCGCGATGCGGCGGTAGGCGTGCAGGAGGGCGTCAACGGCAAGCACCTGGTGGGCTATCTGGTCGCGCATCAGGGCATCGTCGCCGACGCCGTGCTGCTCGAACAGGTTAAGCAACGCCTGCGCGCCGATCTGCCGGAGTACATGGTGCCGCTGCATTGGGGCTGGTTCGACAGCCTGCCGCACAACGCCAACGGTAAGCTCGACCGCAAGGCGCTGCCGGCGATCGACATCGCTAGCCAGCACAGCCAGGCCTACCTGGCGCCGCGCAACGAGCTGGAGCAGACCCTGGCCGGGATCTGGGCCGATGTGCTCAAGGCCGAGCGGGTAGGGGTGCACGACAACTTCTTCGAGTTGGGCGGGCATTCGTTGCTGGCGACCCAGATTGCCTCGCGGGTGCAGAAGCAGCTGCAGCTCAACGTGCCGCTGCGGGCGATGTTCGAGTGCAGCACGGTAGAGGAGCTGGCCAGCTACGTGCAGGGCTTGCAGGACACGGCGCTGGATGACGACAAGGTCGACCGGCTCAGTGACCTGATGGCCGAGCTGGAGGCGCTTTGACTGCCGGCGCCTGAGCTGAAGGCTGGTTGTCGAGATCGGCCGCCAGCCCGGTTTTGTGGTGTCACAACCGGCCTCTTCGCGGGCAAGCCCGCTCCCACAGGCACCCCGTTGACCTCGAAGCCAGCGCGGTACCTCTGGGAGCGGGCTTGCCCGCGAAGAGGCCTGTGGAAGCGACAAAAACATGCAAGCCAATCACTGAATTCCGCCTGCGCCAAAGCGTCCTCCAAACGATGCTCACAGCCAGGTTTTTGTGGTGGCAACACTGGCCTCTTCGCGGGCTAGCCCGCTCCCACAGGCACCCCGTTGACCTCGAAGCCAGCGCGGTACCTGTGGGAGCGGGCTTGCCCGCGAAGAGGCCCGTGGAAGCGACAAAAACATGCAAGCCAATCACTGAATCCCGCCTGCGCCAAAGCGTTCTCCAAACGATGCTCACAGCCAGGTTTTGTGGTGGCAACACTGGCCTCTTCGCGGGCAAGCCCGCTCCCACAGGCACCCCGTAGGGTTCGAAGCCAGCGCGGTACCTGTGGGAGCGGGCTTGCCCGCGAAGAGGCCCGTGGAGGCGACAAAACTTGCTAGCCAATCACTAAATCCTCCCTGCGCTGAAGCGTTCTCCAAACGATGCTCACCCGACACATATCTGGTTACAGGGACGTGGCGGGCCCACCATTCATTTGCGAGGGATTCTCCGATGTCGACCGCTACCAGCCTTGCCCAGATCCTGCCAAGCGCAGCGCCGCAACCGCTGTATGAGTTCACCGATTCGCCGCTGCTGGTGCGCCAGCAACAACAGGAATCCAACGCCCGCAGCTACCCACGACGCCTGCCCCTGGCACTCAAGCGCGCCCGTGGCTTGTATGTCGAAGACGTCGAAGGCCGCCAGTTCATCGACTGCCTGGCCGGTGCTGGCACCCTTGCCTTGGGGCACAATCATCCGGTGGTGGTCGAGGCGATTCAGCGCGTGCTGGCGGACGAACTGCCGCTGCATACCCTCGACCTGACCACGCCGGTCAAGGACCGCTTCGTCCAGGACCTGTTCGGTATCCTGCCTGAAGCCTTGCGCCGCGAGGCGAAGATCCAGTTCTGCGGCCCGACCGGCACCGATGCGGTGGAAGCTGCGCTGAAACTGGTGCGCACCGCCACCGGGCGCAGCACCGTGCTGGCATTCCAGGGTGCCTACCACGGCATGTCCCAGGGCGCATTGAGCCTGATGGGCAGCCATGGGCCGAAGAAACCCCTGGGCGCGTTGCTCGGCAATGGCGTGCAGTTCATGCCGTACCCCTATGACTACCGCTGCCCGTTCGGCCTGGGCGGTGAGGCGGGTGTGCGGGCCAACCTGCATTACCTGGAAAACCTGCTGCTCGATCCGGAAGGCGGGGTGCCGCTGCCAGCGGCGGTCATTCTCGAAGTGGTGCAGGGCGAAGGCGGGGTGATACCGGCTGACATCGAATGGCTACGCGGTGTACGGCGGATCACCGAGCAGGCCGGGGTGGCGCTGATCGTCGACGAAATCCAAAGTGGCTTTGCCCGCACCGGGCGGATGTTTGCCTTCGAGCACGCCGGCATCGTCCCGGATGTGGTGACCTTGTCCAAAGCCATTGGTGGCAGCCTGCCGCTGGCGGTGGTGGTGTACCGCGAGTGGCTGGACCAATGGACCCCAGGCGCCCATGCCGGCACCTTCCGCGGCAACCAGATGGCCATGGCCGCAGGTTCCGCGGTGATCGATTACCTGGTCGAGCATCGCCTGGCCGAGCACGCCGAGGCCATGGGCCAGCGTCTGCGCGGCCACTTGCAGCATCTGCAACGCCAGTACCCACAGCTGGGCGATATTCGCGGGCGCGGCTTGATGCTTGGGGTCGAGCTGGTCGACCCGCAAGGCGCCCTGGATAGCTTGGGCCATCCACCGGCAGCGCGCGCGCTGGCCCCCAAGGTGCAGCGCGAGTGCCTCAAGCGCGGCTTGATCCTTGAGCTGGGCGGCCGCCATGGCGCGGTGGTGCGCTTCCTGCCGCCGTTGATCATCAGTGCCGAGCAGATCGACGAGGTCGCAGAACGGTTTGCCGCGGCGCTGGCAGTAGCGGTGCGCAGTGCCTGAACAGGTTTTGCCCAAATAACGCGGGCGGCCTGCCCGTGATGAAGACGATTAACGCCAATGCGCGGCGCACGCCACCTTAGCCGTGGCGTGTGACGCGGATGGGGAGACACAGATGAGTGAACTTGCCGATATCAAGGTGCGGCCATTGATGCCTGAGCGCGGCTCGCTGCCGCTGCTGGTCGAAGCACCTGAGCCAGGGCTTGGGCTGCTGGAGAGCTTCGACGAGCTCAAGGAGATCGTGGCGCAGCACCTGGATCACTGCGCAGGGATATTGTTTCGCGGTTTCGAAGTGGGTGAGGTCGCGGCGTTTCGCGAGTTCGCCCAGGCGTTCGGTCATCCGCTGCTCAATTACGAGTTCGGTTCCACCCCACGCAGCAATGTGACCCAAGGGGTGTATACCTCCACCGAGTACCCGGCGCACCAGAGTATCCCGCTGCACAACGAACAGGCCTACAGCCTCGACTGGCCGATGCGTATCTGGTTCTACAGCGTGATCGCCGCCCAGACCGGCGGCCAAACGCCGATCGCCGACAGCCGCGAAGTCTACCGGCGGATGCCGGCCGACATCCTCGAACGCTTTGCCAGCAAGCGCCTGATGTATGTACGCAACTATGGCAATGGCCTGGATGTGGGCTGGGAGCAGGTGTTCAACACCGAAGATCGCAGTGTGGTCGAAGCCTACTGCCGTGCTCACCACATCGAGTGGGAGTGGAAAGACGACGGCGAACTGCGCACCCGTCAGGTCTGTCAGGCGGTGGCCACTCATCCGTGGACCGGCGATCAGGTCTGGTTCAACCAGGCGCACTTGTTCCACGTTTCCAATCTACCGGCCGAGGTGCGTGAAAGCCTGCTTGAGATCGTCGACGAGGAGGACTTGCCACGCAATGTCTACTACGGTGACGGCACGCCCATCGAGCATGAACTGCTCGAGCGCATTCGCGCTGTACTCGACGAGTGTGCGATCAGCTTCCCGTGGCAGGAGGGCGACGTGCTGATGCTCGACAACATGCTCGCCGCTCACGCTCGGGCGCCTTTCACCGGCCCGCGCAAAGTCGTCGTCGCCATGGCGCAGGGCTACAGCGAGAAAGCGTGCTAAGCGCTCATTCGCACGGCTCCCGCCGTACGCCACCGTGTCAGGTGGCGTACAACCTGGCGCTTGCACACAGGCCTGCGCCACGCCGCTAAATTCACTTCTCATCTGCTCGTTCTACTGAAAACGCTTTGCCCAAGGCCGAGCCGCAGATCAGTAAGGACCGACAGTATGAATGCCCAAGATTCACTCAAACTGGCTCGACGCTTCATCGAGCTGCCCGCTGGCAAGCGTCGTCTGTTCCTGGATGCGATGAAGGGCGAGGGGGTAGATTTTGCCCTCCTGCCGATCGCGGCGGGGGTCCAGGTGCCGGCCCGCGACAGCCTGTCCTACGCCCAGCAGCGCATGTGGTTCGCCTGGCAGCTCGATCCGCACAGCGGCGCCTACAACCTGCCCCTGGCGGTCAAGCTGCGCGGCGTGCTTGACGTGCCCGCCCTGCAAAGCGCCATCGACACCCTGGTCCAGCGCCACGAGGCGCTGCGCACGGTGTTTCGCGAAGCAGATGACCAGGTGCGCCAGTGCGTACAGGCGCATCTGAAGGTCGCGGTCCAGCTGCTGGACCTTGGCCACCTGCAAGGCCAGGCGCAGCAACAGCGCATCGAGTCGACCTGCGCGGAAGAATCGGCAGCGCCATTCGACCTGGTCAATGGGCCGCTGATGCGCGTGCGTCTGCTGCGCATCGGCGAGCAGGAGCATTTGTTGCTGATCACTCTGCACCACATCATTGCCGATGGCTGGTCGCTGGGCATCCTGATCGACGAACTGGTCAGGCTGTACGATGCGGCTAGCGCCGGGACCGCACCGGCCCTGGCCGCGCTGGACATCCAGTACCGCGACTTTGCCCTGTGGCAGCGCAGCTGGCTGGAGGCCGGTGAGCAGGAGCGTCAGCTGGGCTATTGGCTGGCGCAGCTTGGCGACGAGCACCCCGTCCTGCAACTGCCCAGCGATCGTCCGCGGCCAGCCCGCCCCAGTCATCGTGGCGAGCGCTTGGAGGTGGCGATCGAAGCGGACCTGGCCGAGCGCCTCAAGACCCTCGCCAAGCGCCACAACGTCACCTTGTTCGTGGTGCTGCTGGCAGCCTTCAAGACCTTGCTGTATCGCTACGGCGGGCATGACACGGTGCGCGTCGGGGTGCCGATCGCCAACCGCAATCGCAGCGAAGTGGAAGGGCTGATCGGCTGCTTCATCAATACTCAGGTCCTGCAGACCCGCATGGATCCGACCCATGACACCGCCCAGCTGCTGGGCCAGGTTCGCCAATGCGCGACCCAGGCCCAGGCCCACCAGGACGTGCCGTTCGACAAGTTGGTCGAAGTGCTGGGGGTGGAGCGCAACTCGGCCCATGGCCCGTTGTTCCAGGTGCTGTTCAACCATCAAGCGCAGGTGGCCGATGTAGGCGCCATCCAGACCGGCTCCGGCCTGGTTCTGGAGAAGCTCGACCTGCGCAAGAACATCGCCCGTTTCGACCTGACGCTGGACACTGTGGAAGTGGCTGGGGAGCTGCGCGCGGCCTTCAGTTATGCCCTTGACCTGTTCGACCAGGCAACCATCGCCGGCATGAGCCAGGACTGGCTGCGCCTGCTGGCCGCGCTCAGCCAGGATGACGGCTCGGCGCTTGGCGATTGGCCGCTGGCCGCTGCGCCAGTGCCGCTGCCGTCGATCGAGCGAGTCGCGCCGCTGCCGGTTCATCAGCGTTTCGCCCAAGCGGCGGCGGCGAACCCGGATCGCCTCGCGGCCGTCAGCAGTGACGGCTCGCTGAGCTATCAGCAGTTGGAGCTGCGCGCCGAAGCGCTGCGCCTTGAACTCCAGGCATTGGGGGTCGGTAGCGAGCAGGCGGTGGGGCTGTGGGCTGATCGCTCGGTCGACATGCTGGTTGGCCTGCTGGCGATTCTCAAGGCGGGCGCTGCGTATGTGCCGCTGGAGCCGGGCCAGTCTGGGCAGCGTCTGGCGTTCATGCTCGATGACGCTGGCATATCCCTGGTCGTCGGGCCGCAGGGCGGCATGGACAACCTTGGCCCACAGGTGCAGCAAGTGGCGTTCGATGCGCCTTGCCCAGATCAGGCGCCTGCGCTGCAGGCGCCGGCGTCGGTGCAGGGCGACAACCTTGCCTACATCATCTACACCTCAGGCACCACGGGCACGCCGAAGGGCGTGGGCGTGTCCCATGCGGCCTTGGCCAATTACCTCGATGGCTTGGCCGAGCGCCTGCCCTGGGCTGCGCTCGAACAGCTGGCGATGATCTCTACCCCCGCCGCCGACCTCGGCCATACCATGCTGTTTGGCGCATTGAGCACGGGTAAGACCCTGCACCTGTTGCAACGTGATGCGGTGCTGGACGCCGATGGTTTTGCCAGCTACCTCGATGATCAAGCCATCGACGCCCTGAAAATCGTGCCCTCGCACCTGGGGGCATTGCTAGATGCCTGTGGCGATGCGCGGGTACTGCCGCGCCGCTGCCTGGTGCTGGGGGGTGAGGCCTGCCCAGCGGCGCTGTTGTCGCGGATCGCCGCGTTGCGCCCTGAGCTGAAGATCATCAATCACTATGGTCCGACCGAAACCACCGTCGGTGTGCTGACCGCCGAACTAGTGCCGGGGCAGGTCGCCCAGCTGGGCACGCCGTTGCTCAACAGCCGCGTACAGGTCCTCGATGCATCGCTGCAGACCGCACCGGGTCAAGCCAAAGGCGAGCTGTGCATTTCCGGGGCCGGTCTAGCCCGTGGTTACATCGGCCGCCCGGGCTTGACTGCGGAACGCTTCGTGCCAGATCCGTCGGGCGCGCCAGGGGCGCGCATGTACCGCAGCGGTGATGCGGTCAGCCGTGATCGCGAGGGCCGCCTGTTGTACGTCGGCCGGCGTGATCAGCAAATCAAGATCCGTGGCTATCGGGTCGAACCGGGTGAAGTCGAGGCCTGTCTGCAGGGGCTTGAAGGTGTCGAAAAAGCCCTGGTTCGACCGCGGGCCCAGGCCAATGAGTTGCAACTGATCGCCTACGTGGTCGCGCCTTTGCTGGTGCAGCGCAGCGCCGATCACGCCACGGCGCAGGACACCCTGCAGCGGGCGCTCAAGGCGACCGTGCCGGAGCACATGGTTCCCGCGCGCGTGCTGTTTCTCGACAGCCTGCCGCTGACCGCCAACGGCAAGGTCGACCTGGCCCGTTTGCCACAGCCGGAGCAGGAATGCCGGGCGCCACACTATGAGCCGCCCGTCAGCCCATTGCAGATCGGTCTGGCAGGTCTGTGGCGGGAGGTATTGGCGGTCGAGCAGGTTGGGCTGGGCGACAATTTCTTCGCCTTGGGCGGCCATTCGTTGATGGCCACGCAGATCGTCTCCCGTGCCCGGCGCCAGCTGGGGATCGATATCCCGTTGCGGCTGTTGTTCGACACTGGCGATCTGCGCCGCTTCAGCGAGGCGGTCGCAGCACTCGGCCAAGTCAGCGATGCGCCGATCATCAGCTTGGCGCGCGACCAGGTGCTGCCGGTGTCCCATGCCCAGTACCGGCAGTGGCTGTTCTGGAAAATTCATCCGCACAGCTCGGCGTATCACACCCCCATGGTGGTGCGCATTCGCGGCGCCTTGGACCAAGGCGCGTTGAGCGCTGCCATCAATGCGCTGGTGCAGCGCCATGAAGCCCTGCGCACCCGCTTCGAAGAGCGCCAAGGGGTGCCGGGCCTGCGCATCAGCGAGCAACTTGAGGTCAAGCTTGAGCAGCAGTGGCTTGGCCAGTTGCCGGACGAGGCGCTGACCGCGCTCTTGCAGGCCGAGATCCAGCGCCCGTTCGACCTGGCCGCAGGGCCGCTAATACGGGTCAAGCTCTATCAAGTCGACGCCGATGAGCACCTGTTGCTACTGACCTTGCACCATATCGTTTCTGACGGCTGGTCGATGGGTATTATGGTCCGCGAGTGTATTGCACTCTACAACCACCATGCCAAGGGCGCGCCGCTGCCGCTGTTCGCCGCGCTGCCGGTGCAGTATGCCGACTATGCCAGCTGGCAGCGCGAGCGGCTTGGCGAAGGGCAGATGGAGGATCAGCTGGGTTACTGGAAGGCACGCCTGGAGGATGACTTCAGCGTGTTGCAGCTGCCGGCAGACCGACCGCGCCCGGCGGTGCAGAGCTATCGGGGCGGGCGGCTGGACATTCACCTGCCCGCCGCATTGACCGCAGGCTTGCGTCAGCTGGCGGTGGCCGGCAATGCCACCTTGTTCCATGTCTTCCTGGCCTCGTTCGCGCTGCTGCTGGCCCGTTACAGTGCCAGTGAGAAGATCAACATCGGCGTGCCGATGACCAACCGTAACCGGCTGGAGCTCGAGGGCTTGATCGGCTTCTTCGTCAACACCCTGGTATTGCGCCTGGAGGTGGACTACAGCACCAGCTTCGAGCAGTTGCTGGCCCAGACCAAAGAAGCCAGCCTGCAAGCCCAGGCCAACAAGGACGTACCGTTCGATGCGCTGGTCGAAGCCTTGCAGCCTGAGCGTGGGCTGGGCCACAACCCCTTGTTCCAGGTGATGTACAACCACCTGCGCGACCTCGGCGAGCAGGTCACCGGCCAGAGCCTGGATGGCCTGGTGGTCGAGGAGGTCGACCTGGACGAGGGCAGTTCGCAGTTCGATGTATCGCTCGATACCGTGGAACGATCCGACGGCGTGCTGGCAACCTTCACCTATGCCTGCGACTTGTTCGACCGGGCCCGTATCGAGCGGATGGGCGAGCACTGGTTGAACCTGCTGCAGGCCCTGGTGGTCGCGCCTCAGGCGAGTCTGGACCGCTTGGCCCTGGCTTCGCCGCAGGAGCGCCGGGTGGTTGAGCAACAGTGGTCGCAGGGGCCGGCCGGGCCCTTGCTCGATACCGCGTTGGCGCACCGCTTCCAGGCGCAGGTCGCGCAGACCCCCGACGCCATCGCCGTGCTGCATGATGGCCAGCACTGGAGCTATGCCGAACTCAACCGGCGCGCCAACCGCCTGGCCCACCGCTTGCAGGCCTTGGGCGCATGCCCTGAGGTGCTGGTCGGAGTGGCGCTGGAGCGGGGCCTGGAGATGGTCGCCGGGCTGCTGGCGATCCTCAAGGTCGGCGCGGCCTATGTGCCGCTGGATCCTGATTACCCGGCCGAGCGCCTGGGCTACATGATCGAAGACAGTGGCCTGGCCTTGCTGCTCACCCAAACTGGCCTGAGCGAGCGTTTGCCGGTGCCCGCTGGGGTCACTCGACTGTGCCTGGATCAGCCCTTCGAGGGCGCCATCGAAACCAACCCGAGCGTGCTGATCGAGCCGGCTTCGCTGGCCTATGTGATGTACACCTCAGGCTCCACCGGCCGCCCCAAAGGCGTGGCGATCAGCCAGGGTGCGTTGAGCCAGCATGCGCAGGTGTCGTTGGGCTTTTTCAATCTCACTGCCCGCGATCGGATCCTGCAGTTCGCCACGTTCAACTTCGACGGCTTCGTCGAACAGTTGTATCCGGCGCTGATCTGTGGCGCCTCGGTGGTTATTCGCGGTCCTGAGCTGTGGGACAGCGAGCGCTTCTACCGCGAGCTGATCGCCAACGACATCAGCGTGGTGGACGTCACCACGGCTTACTGGTTCATGCTTGCCAAAGACTTCGCCGAGCGAGGGCCGCGCGATTACGGGCGGCTGCATCAGTTCCATGCCGGCGGCGAAGCGATGCCGCCAGAGGGGCTGGCGGCGTGGAAAGCGGCAGGCCTGGGGCATGTGCACCTGCTCAACACCTATGGCCCGACCGAGGCAACGGTCACGGTCACCGCCCACGACTGCACGCCTTATCTGGGTGATCCGGCGCCTGCGTTGCCGTCGGTCATGCCGATCGGTGCGGTACTGGCCGGACGCTCCATCCACCTGCTGGACAACAGTGGCGGCACGGTACTCAACGGCGCCATTGGTGAGTTGATGATTGGCGGCGATCTGCTGGCAAGGGGTTATCACCGTCGCCCCGCACTGACTGCCGAGCGCTTCATTCCTGATCCATTCGGCGCCGACGGCAGCCGTTTGTACCGCTCCGGTGATCTGTCTCGCTACCTGGAGCAGGGCAGCATCGAATACGCCGGGCGCATCGATCATCAAGTCAAGATCCGCGGTTTTCGCATCGAGCTGGGCGAGGTGGGCGCGCGCCTGATCGAGCATGAACGTGTGCGCGACGCGCTGGTCATCGACATCGAGGGTGCCCTGGGCAAGCAACTGGTCGCCTATCTGGTGCCTGCCGACCCTGCCGTGGCCCAGGCCGACGCGCAGACCCAGCAGGTGCTGCTGGCAGAGTTGCGCGCGCAGCTGCAGGGCAGCTTGCCGGACTACATGGTCCCGGCCTGCCTGATGTGGCTGGCAGAACTGCCGCTGAGCCCGAATGGCAAGCTTGACCGCAAGGCCTTGCCGCGCCCCGACCTGACCCAGCTGCAGGCGCGCTATGTGCCCCCACAGACCGCCACCGAACAGCAGGTGGCGGCGATCTGGGCCGATGTGCTGCGCGTCGAGCGCGTCGGGCTCGACGACAACTTCTTCGAACTGGGCGGCCATTCGCTGCTGGCTGCCCAGGCCATCTCACGTATCAACAGCCAATTGGGCATCGATATGCCGATCCGCCTCATCTTCGAAACCCCGCTACTGGGGGCATTTGCCCTGGCGCTGGAAAGCGCGGGCCAGTCCCTGAGCGAAGAAGGCCTCGCCGATATCGAGCAACTGATGAATGAATTGACGGAGGCTTGAACATGGACAAGACAACTGCTGAACGAATTGCCAAGCGCTTCGTCGCACTGCCGCTGGAACAACGTCGCCAGGTGCTCGACAAGATGAGCGCCAGTGGCCAGAGCTTCAAGCTGCTGCCGATCGCTGCCACCCGCCACGAGGTCGCGCGGATCCCGCTGTCGTATGCCCAGCAGCGGCTGATGTTCCTCTGGCAACTGGAGCCGACCAGTGCGTTCTACAATGTGCCGATGGCGGTACGCCTGGCAGGTGAGCTGGATGTTGCGGCCATGGCCAAGGCCCTGGAGTTGCTGGTGCAACGCCATGAGACCCTGCGCACCCGCCTGGTAATGGAGGAGGGCGAATGCTACCAGCAGATCCTCGACCAGTCGCCGGTGGCCCTGGCGCAGGTCAAGGTGGCCGAAGCTGACCTGGATACTTTGGTACGCGACGAGCTGCGCCGTCCGTTCGATCTGTTCAATGAGCCCTTGCTGCGGGTCAAGCTGTTCCAGGTCGACCCCAGCCATCATGTATTGACGGTGTGCATGCATCACATCATCAGTGACGGCTGGTCCAGCGAACTGATGGTGCAGACCTTCGTCTCGTTCTACGATGCCTTGGTCGCCGGCCAGCCGGTCAACCCTGAGCCGCTGGCGATTCAGTACGCCGACTATGCGATCTGGCAGCGCGCCTGGCTCGAAGCGGGCGAAGGCGAGCGGCAGTTGCAGTACTGGCAGGCGCAGCTGGGCAGCGAACAGCCGCTGTTGGACCTGCCGCTGGACTTTCCACGCCCGGCTCAGCCCAGCTATCAAGGCGCCGTGGTCCGCGCCGACCTGCCGCCGGCACTCTCCAGCGCGCTGCGCAGCCTGGCCCAGAGCAAAGGGCAGACGGTGTTCATGGTCCTGCTCGGGGCGCTGGCGGTGGTGCTGTCGCGTTACAGCGGTCAGGACGACATTCGCATCGGCGTGCCCAACGCTGGGCGTAATCGCAAAGACCTCGAAGGCCTGATTGGCTTTTTCATCAATACCCAAGTGCTGCGGGTCCAGGTCGATGAACAGGCGACCTTCGACAGCCTGCTCGAGCAGGTCCGGCAAGTGGTAGCCGAGGCCCAGTCGCACCAGGAGCTGCCTTTCGAGCAGTTGGTCGATGCGCTGGCCCCTGAGCGTAACCTGAGCCATAACCCGCTGTTCCAGTTCAAGCTCAACCAGAATGTCGCTGGCGAGGCGGCTGGCAGCGAGCAGAGCAAGACCCTCAGCGGCCTGAGCGTGGCGGAGTATCCACTGAGCGGCGCCGACGCCCGGTTCGACCTGGCCTTCGACTTTACCGACAGCGGCGAGCAGATCCAGGCGTACTTCACCTATGCCACCGACCTGTTCCAGGCCAGCACGATCGAACGCATGGTCGGCGCGCTGCATGCGCTGCTGCAGCGCCTGGTCGATACCCCCTCCAGCCGCTTGCTGGCTCATAGCGAAGGCCAGCGGGCACTGCTGTCAGGTGAGCAGGCCGAGTTCCCCTGTGAAGACTTCCTGGCCCTGTGGCGCCAGGCCGTGCAGGGCGCTGGCGAGCAACCCGCAGTGCGTGCTGGCGCCCAGCAACTGAGCTACAGCGAGCTTGACCGGCAGTCCAACCAGCTGGCCCACCATCTGCAAACCCTGGGGGTGGCACCGGGTGACCTGGTTGCCCTGTGCCAGGAGCGCTCGGTCGAATGGGTGATCAGCTTGCTGGCGGTGCTCAAGGTCGGCGCCGCGTTCCTGCCGCTGGACAGCGCCCAGCCAGTCGAACGGCTGGCGCAGCTGGTCGGCGACAGTGGTGCGGTCCTGCTGCTGCGAGATCCGCAGGTTGCCCTGAGCGGTTTTGAGGCTTGCCCTGCGTTGCCATTCGCTCCTGACGCCTGGCAGCATTGCCCGGATTCGCCGCTCGATACCGCCGTGGTGCCTGCCCAGCCGGCCTATGTGATCTACACCTCAGGCTCCACCGGCCAGCCCAAGGGCGTGGTGGTGGCGCATGGCACCCTGGCCAACTATGTGCAGGGCATCGAGCAGCGCTTGCAGCTGCCAGCTGGCGCCAGCATGGCGATGGTTTCCACCGTGGCCGCCGACCTGGGCCATACCGTGCTGTTCGGGGCGCTGGCGGGCGGACGTCTGCTGCATTTGCTGTCGCGCGAGCACGCGTTCGATCCGGACGCGTTTGCCGGCTACATGGCCGAGCATCAGGTCGATGTGCTGAAAATCGTCCCAAGCCACCTGCAAGGGCTTCTGCAAGCAAGCGAGCCGCAGAAAGTGCTGCCGCGCCAGCTGTTGATCGTCGGGGGAGAGGCCTGTCCATGGTCGCTGGTGGAAAAGGTCGCTCAGCTCAGGCCTGACTGCCGGGTGGTCAACCACTATGGCCCTACCGAAACCACCGTCGGCATTCTCAGCCACGAGGTCACCACGCTTGAGTCCGGTACGCGCACCGTGCCGGTCGGCAAGCCCTTGCCCAACAGCCATGTGTGCTTGCTCGATTCGGCGCTGAACCCGGTTGCCGAGCGGGTTGCCGGTGAGCTGTATCTGGGCGGCAAGGGCGTGGCTCAGGGCTACCTGGGCCGGCCGGCGATGACTGCCGAGCGATTTGTCCCGGACCCGACCGGCGTTGGCGCGCGCTTGTACCGTGCTGGCGACCGTGCCCGTTTGCAGCAGGACAAGGTGGAGTTTCTTGGCCGCGTCGATGAGCAGGTGAAGATCCGTGGCTATCGCGTCGAGCCTGGCGAGATCGGCGAGTTGCTGCGTGGCCTGCCCGGCGTGCAGGACGCGGTGGTCGTGCCGATGGCGCTGGAAGGTGACCCGGAGCGCCTGCAACTGCTCGCCTATGTGGTAGCCCCCGCGAGCTCGCCAACGGAGTTGCTCAGCCAACTGCAAGCGCGCCTGCCTGACTACATGGTGCCCGCCCACGTCGTAATGCTCGAGCGTCTGCCGCTGACCGCCAACGGCAAGCTCGACAAACGCGCCTTGCCCAAGCCGGAAATTGCCAGCAAGGCCTACGTGGCACCGGTCGGTGAAATAGAAGAAAAGCTCGCCGCGATCTGGGCCGATGTGCTCAAGCTGGAACAAGTCGGCACGGGCGATAACTTCTTCGAACTGGGCGGCGACTCCATCCTCAGCCTGCAGATCATCGCCCGGGCCAAGCGCCAGGGGATCAAGCTGTCGCCCAAGCAATTGTTCGAGAAGCAGAACATCGCCGCGTTGGCCCAGGTGGCCAAGCTGGTGCAAGGCAAACCCAAGCCCGCCGCTGTCGCGACGCCAGAGGCGGGCGGGGCGCTCGCCCTGTTGCCGATCCAGGCGCGCTTCTTCGACACCGCCATCGAACAGCGCCACCACTGGAATCAGGCCGTGTTGCTCAAGCCGTTGCAGCGCTTGCAGCCCAAGGCGCTGGACCAGGCCGTGACGGCAGTGCTCAACGAGCATGAAGCCTTGCGCCTGAGCTTCACCTGCAATGACCGCCAGTGGCAGGTCGAGCCACGTCGGCAGGCTATCGAGGCCGTGTTGCAAGTGGTCACGCTGAACCAGCCGTCGGCGCTCGAAGCGCATGCCACCCAGATCCAAGCCAGCCTCAGTCTGGAGCATGGCGAATTGGTCAGGGCCGTGCTGTTCGAACTGCCTGGCGGTCAGCAGCGGCTGCTGCTGGCGATCCATCACCTGGTGGTCGATGGGGTGTCCTGGAGGATCCTCCTCGAGGACCTGCAAAGCGCCTATCAGCAGGCCAGCCAAGGCCAGCCGATCAGCCTGGCGGGGCGCTCTGCCAGTTGCAGGCAGTGGGCGCAGCGGCTGACCGAGTATGCGCGCAGCGATGCGTTGCTGGCCGAACGCACCTATTGGTTGCAAGCCTTGAGTGAAGAGGATGCGCAGTTCCCCTGCGACACCCCGGGCGCAGCTGCCACTTTGCGTGAAGCAGCCCATGCCAGTTCGCGCCTGGACAAGGCCCTGACCCACAAGCTGCTGAAGGTTGCCCCGGCGGCCTATCGCACCCAGGTCAATGACCTGCTGCTCACCGCCTTGGCCCGCGTACTGTGCCAATGGAGCGGACAGCCAGCGGTGAGCATTCAGCTCGAAGGCCACGGCCGTGAGGACTTGTTCGACGACCTGGACCTGAGCCGCACGGTCGGCTGGTTCACCAGCTTGTTCCCGGTGCGCCTGAGCCCGCAAGGCAGTGTCGGCGACAGCATCAAGCGCATCAAGCAGCAACTCTGGCAGGTGCCCAACAAAGGGATTGGCTATGGGGTGCTGCGCTACCTGGGGGATGCCGAGTTCGCTCGCCAGCTGGCCGGCGTCGCCCAGCCACGCATAACCTTCAACTACCTGGGGCAGTTCGATGGCAGCTTCAGCGAGGACTCTGGTGCGCTGTTCGTGCCTGCCGGGGAAAGCGCCGGGCGCAGCCAGGGCGAGGATGCACCACTGGGCAACTGGCTCAGCGTCAACGGCCAGGTCTATGACGGCGAACTGCGTCTGGACTGGACCTATAGCCGCGCCATGTACCGCGCAGAGACCATCCAGGGCTTGGCCCGCGCCCTTGAGCAGGCGCTGGAAGAGGTGATCATGCACTGCCTGGAGGATGGCGCCCAGGGCGTGACCCCGGCTGATTTCCCGTTGGCCGGCCTGAGCCAGGAACAACTCGATCGCCTGCCGGTGGCGGCGCGCGACATCGAAGACATCTACCCCCTGTCACCCATGCAGGAAGGGCTGTTGATGCACACCCTGCTGGAACCGGGGTCGGGTATCTACCTGATGCAGTACTGCTACCAAGTCGACCATGCAATCGACATCGACGCCTTCAACCAGGCCTGGAAGACAGTCATCGCCCGCCATGATGTCCTGCGTACCTCGTTCTGCTGGGACCTGGGCGAGCGCATGGTGCAGATTGTCCATCGGCGTACCGAGCCTGCCTTGCGGGTGCTCGATTGGCGCCACCTGTCGCCCGCCGAGTACGAGCCGGCGCTGCAGGCCGAGCTTGAACAAGAGTTGCAGCACGGCTTTGCCATGGACAAAGAAGTGCCGTTCCGCCTGCGCCTGATCCAGCTGGCGGCGGACCGCTTCGGCTTTGTCTTCAGCAACCATCACGTGCTGCTCGATGCCTGGTGCCGGATGGGGGTGGTCGATGAGTTCTTCAAGGTCTACCAGGGCTTGCTGGGCGGGCAGACGGTGCACTTGCCGACGCCGCCGCGTTACCGCGATTTCATCGCCTGGTTGCAGCGTTGGGACCGTGACGCTTCGCGCGGCTTCTGGCGCCAGGAGCTGGCGGGCTTCGAGCGTCCCACCGCGCTGCCGTTCGACCGTGCGCCGTCGCGCGAGCAGGCTCAGGGCAGCGTCGCTGACCAACTGGTGTACCTGAGCCGTGAGCAAAGTGCCCAGCTGGCGCAGCGCGCCCAGGCGGCGCAACTGACGGTCAATACCCTGGTGCAAGGCGCCTGGGCGCTGTTGCTGCAGCGCTACAGCGGTGATCGGGATGTGCTGTTCGGGGTCACCGTGGCGGGCCGACCGGTCGAGTTCCCAGAGATGCAGACCACGGTCGGGCTGTTCATCAACAGCATCCCGCTCAGGGTGAAACTGCCAGGGGCGCAAGCAGGCCTGAGCGCCAAGGCTTGGCTCAAGTCGCTGCTCGAATACAACCTGAACCTGCGAGAGCACGAGCATTTGCCGCTGGTCGACATCCAGGCGTGCAGCGAGATCGGCAGTGGCCAGGCGTTGTTCGACAGCCTGTTCGTGTTCGAGAACGCGCCGGTGGAGTCCAGCGTCGGTGCGCAGGCGTCGAGCATGAAGGTCAAGGCGGGCAGCTCGCGCACCCACACCAACTACCCGATCACGGTGGTGGTCTATCCAGGAGAAGTGCTGGGCCTGCACCTGTCGTATGACCAGCGCCTGTTCGATGGCGACACCATCGCGGTATTGCTGGCCGACTTCCAGGCCCTGTTGCTGGCCTTGAGCGAGCAGCTGGATGCGGACTTCCACCAGGTAGCAGCGCGGCTTCAGGAGCAGGCCAGGGTGACCCCAGAGGCCTTGCCGCAAGCGCTGCAGCAGGGCTATGCGCGGCTCTTCGATGCCACCGTGGCGCGGGTGCCGCAGCTGCCGGCGGCTCGTTGCAGTGGGCGCCAGTGGAGCTATGAGGAGCTGGATGTGCAGGCCAGCCGCCTGGCGCTGAGGTTGCAGGCCGCTGGGGTCGGCGCCGATGGCCTGGTTGCGGTGTTGGGCGAGCGCGACCTGTCGCTGCTGGGCATGATCGTCGGTGTGTTCAAGGCCGGCGCGGGCTACCTGTCGCTGGACCCGTCGCTGCCGCTGCGGCGCCTGAGCGAGGTGCTCGGCCTCAGTGGCGCGGCGCTGTTGGTCTGCGACCAGCGCTGCGCGCCGTTGGCCCAAGCGCTGCTCGCCGAGCTGGACCAGCCACCGGCGCTGCTGGTGTGGGAGCAGGTGCAGACGCTCGCCTCGCGTGCACCGCTCAAGCCATTGCCCGAGGCAGCCGGCAAGTTGCTGGCGTACGTGATCTTCACCTCCGGCTCGACCGGTGTGCCCAAGGGGGTGATGGTGGAGCAGGCCGGCATGCTCAACAACCAGTTGAGCAAGCTGCCCTATCTGGGGCTGCAAGAGCATGACGTCATCGCCCAGACGGCCTCGCAGAGTTTTGACATCTGCGTGTGGCAGTTGCTCACGGCAGCGCTGTGCGGTTGTCGTGTGGAGATCTTCCCCGACGCTGTCGCCCAGGACCCACAGGCATTGTTGCAGCAGGTCGAGGCCACGGGGGTGACGGTGCTTGAGTGCGTCCCGGCGATGATCCAGGCGATGCTGGAACTGCCGGCCCGTGCGCTGCCCAACCTGCGCTACCTGCTGACCACGGGCGAGGCCATGCCACCGGCCCTGGCCCGGCGCTGGCGCGAGCGCTATCCGCAGATCGAATTGGTCAATGCCTATGGGCCGGCCGAGTGTTCCGATGACGTGGCGCTGTACCGCGTGCTCGATGATGCCCCGTCCGTGCATCTGCCGATCGGCACGGCCACTGATCACAACCGCCTGTACGTGCTCAACGACCTGCTCGAACCCATGCCGGCGCGTGCTACCGGCGAGCTGCATGTGGCTGGCGTGGGGGTAGGGCGCGGCTACCTGGGCGACCCGGTGCGCACGGCCTTGAGCTTCGTGCCTGATCCGTTCAGCCACAGCCCGGGTGAGCGCTTGTATCGCACCGGCGATCTGGCGCGGGTGCGCGCCGATGGCCAGGTGCTGGAGTACGTAGGGCGGGCCGACTTCCAGGTGAAGATTCGCGGTTACCGGATCGAGCTGGGCGAGATCGAGTCGCGACTGCTGGCCCACGAGGCGGTGCACAGCGCCGTGGTGGTGGATGTGCAGGTGGCCGGCAGCAAGCAGTTGGTCGCCTATTGGGTGCCCCGGCAGGTGAGCGCGCAGGCGGGTGAGCTGCGCGCCGTGCTCGCCGAGCACTTGCGCAGCAGCCTGCCGGGCTACATGGTCCCCGGCTTGTGGGTGATGCTCGACAGCCTGCCGTTGACCGCCAACGGCAAGCTTGACCGCAAGGCCTTGCCAGCGCCGGATGCAAGCACTTCGCAGCAGCAGTACCAGGCGCCGGTCACCGCCGTGCAACAGCAGTTGGCACAGATCTGGAGCGAGGTGCTGGGGGTCGAGCGCATCGGCCTTGACGACGACTTCTTCGAGCTGGGCGGGCATTCGCTGCTGGTGGTGCAAGTGGTGGCCCGGGTGGGCAACCAGATGAGTACCGAAGTCAGCCTGCGCGAGTTGTTCGAGCAGCCGACGCTGGCGGCGTTCAGCGAGGTCGTTGCGGCCCGGCAGGGACATGACGAGGCGATTCAGGACGAGTTGGCTAAATCCTTGGCAGCCTTGAAACGTCTTACTGCAGAGGAGATCGACGAGTTGACCCTGTAGCGCGGTTGGCCAGGCCCAGGAACCACCCTGGGCCTGGCCTGGCTCGTCAACTTCAGTACACCCAGAGCCGGCTCCTGTCCGGCTCTTTCATTTGTTCGGCAGCATCGTCGGCATGTCGCGGGCTGGTTGGCTCGCAGGCGGGGACCGGTGCCCTGGTAGGAGATGTTCTAGTGCAAGCATTGCTCGATTCCGTAGAGTCATTGTCGTCACGGGAGCGCAAGGCCCTGGCCGCCTTGCTCAAGCGGCAGGGTGTCAACCTCTATGGGGTCACGCGCATCTTCGCCCGTGACAGTGCCGACCCTACGCCGTTGTCCTACGCCCAGGAACGGCAATGGTTTCTCTGGCAACTGGACCCGAGCAGTGGCGCCTACAACATTGGTGCGGCGCTGCAACTGGCCGGTGAACTGGACCCTCAAGCCTTGCAACGCGCCTGTCAGGCGCTGATCGAGCGTCATGAGGTGTTGCGCACGACGTTCCGCCAGGACGGCGAACGGGTGGTGCAGGTCATCCATCCTCAGATGCCTTTCCAACTGCAGCTCGAGCCACTGCCGCCGGCTGCGCCTGAGGCTGCCGACGAAGGGCTCAGGCAGCAGGTCGAGGCGTGCATCGGCCAGCCGTTCGACCTTGAGCAGGGGCCGTTGCTGCGTATGCATCTGCTGCCACTGGCCGCCAACCTGCATGTGCTGGTGCTGAGCGTGCATCACATCGCCGCCGATGGCTGGTCGATGCCCATCCTGATCAACGATCTGGTGCAGTTCTACGAGGGCTTCAGCCAGGGCCGGGCGGTCAACCTGCCGGCGCTGGCGGTGCAGTATGCCGACTACGCCATCTGGCAGCGCAACTGGATGGAAGCTGGCGAGCAGGAGCGCCAGCTTGCCTATTGGAAGGACACCCTCGGCGGTGAGCAACCGGTACTGAGCCTGCCCACCAACCGCAGCCGCCCGGTCGTGCCCAGTGGCCGCGGCGAGCGGATCACGCTCGACATCGATGCCGACCTGCTGCAGGCGCTCAAGGCCTTGGCCAAAGCGCAGGGGGTGACCTTGTTCATGCTCCTGCTGGCCTCGTTCCAGACCCTCCTGCACCGTTACAGCGGCCAGCCGCAGGTGCGTGTCGGGGTGCCAGTGGCTAACCGCAACCGCAGCGAGATACAGGGGCTGATCGGCTTTTTCGTCAATACCCAGGTGCTCAAGGCCGACTTCGACGTGCACAGCCGCTTTGTCGATGTCCTGCAGCAAGTGCGCGAGACCGCCCTGCAGGCCCAGAGCCATCAAGACCTGCCGTTCGAGCAGTTGGTCGAGGCGTTGCAGCCCGAGCGCAGCATGAGCCACAGCCCGCTGTTCCAGGTCATGTTCAATCACCAGACGCGCAGCAGCGCCGTCCAGGCGCAGGTCAGCGGCCTTGATGTGGCGGGCTTGGAGTGGGATTCACGCACCACCCAGTTCGACCTGACCCTGGACACCCGCGAGCATGCCGACGGCCTGTTTGCATCCCTGACCTATGCCACCGACTTGTTCGATGCCTCGCGCATCGAACAGTTGGGCCGCCACTGGCGCAACCTGCTGCTGGCGGTATGTCGTGACCCGGGGCAGCGGGTCATCGAGTTGGCCCTGCTCGAAGACCACGAGCGCCAGCGGATCTCGGCGCAATGGAACCAGACGGCGATGGACTACCCGGCCGGGCAGAGTGTCTATCGCCTGTTCGAGCAGCAGGTGCAGCGCACCCCGGATGCCACGGCGTTGCGCTGGGGCGAGCAGACGCTGAGCTACGCCGAGCTGAACCTGCGCGCTAATCAGTTGGCCCACACCCTGCGCGAGCAGGGCGTGGGGCCTGAGGTGCTGGTGGGGGTGGCGATGCCCCGCGGTCCGCGGATGATCATCGGCCTGCTGGCGATCTTCAAGGCAGGCGGCGCCTATGTGCCGCTCGATCCCGATTACCCGAGCGAACGCCTGGCCTACATGATGGAGGACAGCGGCCTGGCCTTGCTGCTCAGCGAAAGCGCCGTGGTGGCGAGGCTACAGGTACCGGCGCAGGTGGCCTGCCTGTGCCTGGACAGCCAGGCAGAGCAGTTCGCGCACAACCCGGTCGACAACCTGGCCATCGAGGTAGCCGCGGATCATCCGGCCTACGTCATCTACACCTCCGGCTCCACCGGCCGGCCCAAGGGCGTCAGTGTGCGGCATGGCGCGCTGGTCAACTTCCTCTGGACCATGGCCGAGCAACCCGGCATCGACGCCAGCGATCGCGTGCTGTCGCTGACCTCGCTGTCGTTCGACATTGCCGGGTTGGAGCTGTACCTGCCGTTGCTGCAGGGGGCCAGCGTGGTGCTGCTGGCCGAGCAGCAGAACAAGGACCCTTTCGCCCTGCTCAAGGTTATCGAGCAGCAGGCGGTCAGCGTCATCCAGGCGACGCCCTCGACCTGGCGCATGCTCTTGGACAACGCGCCGGCGCAAGCGCTGCGCGGCAAGAAGCTGCTCAGCGGCGGCGAGGCATTGACCGGCGAACTGGCCCAGCGCCTGATCGACCAGGCCGGGCATGTGTGGAACCTCTACGGCCCGACCGAAACCACCATCTGGTCGGGGCTCGAACGGGTCAGCGACAGCCACCAGGTGTGGCTGGGACGGCCGATCGGCAATACCGCCTTCCATGTCCTAGATGCCCAGTTCGAGGCGGTTCCGGTGGGGGTCAGCGGCGAGCTGTTCATCGCTGGCGATGGCTTGGCACGGGGTTATCTGAACCGCCCAGGCCTTACCGCCGAGCGGTTCATCCCGGATCCGTTCGGTGCCGGACGTCTGTACCGCACGGGTGATCTGGTGCGTTATCGTGATGACGGTGTGCTCGAGTACATGGGGCGTATCGACCATCAGTTGAAGATTCGCGGGTTCCGCATCGAGCTTGGCGAAATCGAGGCCTGCCTGCAGGGGCATGAGGCGGTGCGCGAGATTGCCGTGATCGATGTCGATGGACCGCTGGGCAAGCAACTGGCGGCCTACATCGTCGCGCATGATCCGACCACCTTGCAGCTGGAGGATGCGCAACTGGAGGCCTTGCGCCAGGCACTCAGAACCCATGCGCTGGGGCAGATGCCGGACTACATGGTGCCGACTTACCTGACATTCCTCGAATGCATGCCGCTGACGCCCAACGGCAAGCTCGACCGCAAGGCGCTGCCGGCGGTCGACCTCAGTCGTCAGCAGCGCGTGCACCAGGCGCCGCGTACACCCCTTGAACAGCAGCTGGCAGCGATCTGGGCCAGTGTGCTCAAGGTTGAGCAGGTCGGGCTAGGCGACAATTTCTTCGAACTGGGTGGCCATTCGCTGCTGGCCTCGCAGATGGTCGGCCGGGTGCGTCAGCAACTGTCCATCGAAGTGCCGCTGCGCAGCCTGTTCGAGGCCCAGGACCTGGCCGGCTTCGCCGAGCGGGTCGCCCGCGCCGCTGGCAGGCAAACGCAGCCGGCGATGGTCGTGCTCGAGCGCGGTGCGCCGCTGGCGCTGTCCTACGCCCAGCAACGGCAGTGGGTGCTCTGGCAGTTGGAACCGCACAGTAGCGCCTACAACATCGCCTCGGCCTTGCGCCTGCAAGGGGCGCTGGACGTTGCTGCGCTCAGCCGTGCCTTCCAGACCCTGCTGGCGCGCCACGAAAGCCTGCGCACCACCTTCGCCCAGGAGGCCGGCGAAGTGCGCCAGGTCATCCATGCAGCACAGGCGTTGGAGTGGAAGATCGGCCACGCGCAGGTCTGCGCCGATGGATTGCGCGAGGCAGTGGAAACGCTGACCCGCCAGCCGTTCGACCTGGAGCGCGGTCCGCTGCTGCGGGTCGACCTGCTGCGTCTGGGTGCGCAGGAGCACGTGTTGGTGCTCAACCTGCACCACATCATCACGGACGGTTGGTCGATGGCGGTACTGGTCGACGAACTGGTCAGCCTGTACCAGGGCTATAGCCAGGGCCGCGAGGTCAGCTTGCCCGCGCTGGCGGTACAGTACGCCGACTACGCCGCCTGGCAGCGCCAGTGGATGGAGGCCGGCGAGCAGGCCCGGCAGCTGGACTACTGGCTGGGCCAGTTGGGTGACCAGCAGCCGGTGCTGGAACTGCCGACCGACCGTCCACGCCCGGCGCAACCGAGTCGAGCGGGCGACCAGGTGCGGCTGGTGCTCGACGATGAACTGGTGCAGGCACTCAAGGCCCAGGCGCGCGCCCAAGGCGTGACGGTGTTCATGCTGTTGCTGGCCAGCTTCCAGGCCTTGTTGCACCGCTATTCGGCGCAGCAGGATATCCGCGTGGGCGTGCCTGTGGCCAACCGCACCCGGGGCGAAACCGAGGGGGTGGTCGGCTTCTTCGTCAACACCCAGGTGCTCAAGGCCCAGTTCCACCTGCGCCAGCGCTTCAGCGAGCTGCTCGAACAGGTGCGCCAGACGGCCCTGGATGCCCAGTCTCATCAGGACCTGCCCTTCGAGCAGTTGGTCAATGCCCTGCAACCGGAGCGCAGCCTCAACCACAGCCCATTGTTCCAGGTGATGTTCAACCACCAGACCGAGGCCAAGGGCGCGCCGCGTGAGGTCAGTGGGCTGCGTATCGAGGCGGTGGACTGGGCGCTGCACAGCACCCAGTTCGACCTGACCCTGGACACCGTCGAACATGCCGCAGGCATTGCTGCGGCGTTTACCTTTGCCACCGAACTGTACGATCGCCAGACCATCGAGCAGATGGCGCGGCATTGGCGCAACCTGCTGCAGGCGGTGAGCCGCGACCCGCACCTGCCGGTGGTGCAACTGCCGATGCTCGATGAGGCCGAACAGCTGCGCATCGTCGGCGAGTGGAATCGAACCCAAGTGGCCTATCCTGGTGAGCGCTGGGTCCATCAGCTGTTCGAGGACCACGCCCAGCGCCATCCCCATGCGCCCGCGCTGGTCTTCGCAGAACAGACCCTGAGCTACGCCGAGCTGGATCAGCGCGCCAACCGCCTGGCACACAAGCTGCGCGAACAAGGGGTTGGCCCGGAAGTGCTGGTGGGGGTTGCGCTGGAGCGCAGCCTGGAGTTGGTGATCGGCTTGCTGGCCGTGCTCAAGGCGGGCGGCGCCTATGTGCCGCTGGACCCGGATTACCCTGCTGATCGTCTGGCGTACATGATGCAGGACAGTGGCATCGGCCTGCTGCTGACCCAGCAGGCGCTGGTCGCGCGCCTGCCCATTCCGAGCACGGTACGTAGCCTGTGCCTGGACCAGCCGTCAGGCTGGCTGGCGGCCTATGCCGACAGCTCACCGCAGCTGACGCTGGCGCCGGGCAACCTGGCCTATGTGATCTACACCTCGGGTTCGACCGGGCGGCCGAAAGGCGCTGGCAATACCCACGAGGCCTTGCTCAACCGTTTGCAGTGGATGCAGCGCGCCTATGGCCTGGATGCCAGCGACACGGTGCTGCAGAAAACCCCGTTCAGCTTCGATGTTTCGGTCTGGGAGTTCTTCTGGCCGCTGATGACCGGTGCTCGCCTGGCCATTGCCCTGCCGGGTGATCACCGTGATCCGCAGCGGTTGTGCCAGACCATCATCGAGCATCGAGTCACTACCCTGCACTTCGTACCGTCGATGCTCCAGGCGTTCATGGCCAGCACAGGCGTGGAGCAGTGCCGGAGCGTGCGCCGGGTGGTCTGCAGCGGCGAGGCGTTGTCGGCGCCGCTGGCCCAGCAATGCCTGGAGCGCTTGCCGCAAGCTGGCCTGTACAACCTGTACGGTCCGACCGAGGCGGCAATCGATGTGACCCACTGGACCTGCGCCGGCAAGCAGGGCGTGAGCGTGCCGATCGGCCAACCGATCGATAACCTCCGCACGCACATCCTCGAACCCGACCTGTGCCCGGCAGCGCGTGGGGTCAATGGTGAGTTGTACCTGGCCGGTGTGGGGCTGGCGCGCGGTTATCATGGGCGTGCGGCGTTGACCGCCGAGCGCTTTGTCCCCAACCCCTTCGACGCCCAGGGTGGCCGCCTGTACCGTACTGGCGATCTGGCGCGCTACCGCGAGGGCGGCGTGATCGACTACATCGGGCGGATCGACCACCAGGTGAAGATCCGTGGCCTGCGCATCGAACTGGGGGAAATCGAGGCACGCCTGATGGAGCACGAGCAGGTGCGCGAGGCGGTGGTGCTGGCTCAGGACGGGCCGAGCGGCAAGCAGTTGGTCGCCTACCTGGTGCCGGTCGATCCGCAGCGGGTCGCCGATGACGGCGAGACCGGGCGGCAATGGCGCGAGGCGCTGCGCCAGTTCCTCGCTCAGGGCTTGCCCGACTACATGGTGCCGGCGCACCTGTTGCTGCTGGCTAGCATGCCAGTGACGGCCAATGGCAAGTTGGCGCGCAATCTGCTGCCGGCAGCGGACTTCAGTGCTGCCAGGGCCGCTCACGTGGCGCCGCGTACGCCGCTGGAGCAGCAACTGGTGGACATCTGGCAAACGGTGCTGGATCTGCCGCAAGTCGGTATCCAGGACAACTTCTTCGCCCTGGGCGGTGACTCGATCATCGCCATCCAGGTGGTCAGCCATGCCCGTCAATTGGGCCTGGACATCGCCCCCCGCGACCTGTTCCTGAAGCAGACCATCGAGCAGTTGGCCGACAGCGTCAGCCAATGGCGCGAGGTTGCCCAGCAACCGGTGGCCCTGCATGGCTTGAGCGAGGCCCAGGTGCAAGCACTGGCGCTCGAGCATGCGCAGGTGGATGGGCTGTACAGCCTGTCGCCGATGCAGCAGGGCATGCTGTTCCTGAGCCTCAACGCCAGTCGCGAGGATGAGCTTTACGTCAACCAGCTGAGCGTACCGGTGCAAGGGTTGGTGGCAGAGCGTCTGCTAAAGGCGTGGCAGCAGGTGATGGCGCGCCACGATATCCTGCGCACCGGCTTCCTCTGGCAGGACTTGGACGAGCCGCTGCAGTTCGTCCTGCGCGAGCTGCCAGTGCCGCTGCGCGAACTGGACTGGCGCGGGCGCGACGATACCGAGCACGCCCTCAAAGCCCTGGCCGAGCAAGAGCGCCAGCGTGGTTTCGATCTTGACCAGCCGCCGCTGCAGCGCCTGTTGCTGGTGCGCCTGGGCGAGGATCGTCAGCAACTGATCTGGACCTATCACCACATCCTGCTCGATGGCTGGAGCACCTCGCAGTTGATGGGCGAAGTGCTCGCCTGCTACTCGGGGCAGGCGTTGGGCGAGGTGGTGCCCTACCGCGACTACATCGGTTGGTTGCGCCAGCAGGACCCGCGCCACAGCGAGGTGTTCTGGCGCCAGCAACTGGCCGCTCTGCAGGAGCCAACCTACCTGGCGGACGCCTTCGCAAGTGGTGAGCGTGGCAGCGGACACCAAGCCCTCTACAGCCGGTTCAGCCAGCAGCAGACCGAGGCGTTGAAGGCGTTCGCCCAGGATCAGCGGATTACCCTCAACACCCTGGTGCAAGGCGCCTGGCTGTTGCTGCTCAGTCGCTACAGTGGCCAGCGCAGCGTCACCTTCGGCGCCACCGTGGCGGGACGCCCTGCTGCCTTGCCAGGGGCGCAGAGCATGCTCGGGCTGTTCATCAACACCTTGCCCGTGATTCACCAGGTCGACCCGCAAGCTCGGGTCGGCCAGTGGCTGCAAGAGCTGCAGCGGATCAACCTGGAGCTGCGCGATCACGAGTACACACCGCTGGGCGATCTGCAGCGCTGGTCGGGCCGCAGTGGCCAGGCCTTGTTCGACAGCATCATCGTCTTCGAGAACCAGCCGCTTGATCGCACCCTGCGTGATTGGCAGGACGATACCTTGCAGTTCGGCGATGTCGGCGGATCAGGCCTGACTGACTTCCCGATGGACCTGATGGTGATTGTCGAGCAGCAGCTGATCATCGAGTACATGTACCTGCGCCAGTGCTTCAGCGATGAGGCGGTCGAAGGTATCCGGGCGAACATGGAGGCGCTGTTGCAGGCGCTGACCCTCGATGCGCAAGCGCCGCTGGGCAACCTCGGGTTGCTGGCTCAGGCACCTGCGAACCCGGCCCCGGTCGAGCACGCGCAGCCGGCGCAGTTGGTGCATCAGCGCATCGCGGAGTGGGCAGCCCAGCACGGCGCTGCCACCGCGGTCAAAGTCGATCAGCGCAGCCTGAGCTTTGCCGAGCTCGATCGCGCGGCGAACCAATTGGCCCATGCCTTGATCGCCGAAGGGGTCGGCCCGGAGGTTCGCGTCGGGGTTGCCTTGCAGCGCAGTGAACGACTGATCGTAGCGTTGCTGGCGGTGCTCAAGGCCGGTGCGGCCTATGTGCCGATCGACACCGCCTACCCCAAGGAGCGCCTGAGCTACCTAATGCAGGATTCGGGTATCGCCCTGTTGCTTTGCGAGTCCGCGGCCATCGCCCACTTGCCGAAAGTGGCGACCTTGCACACGCTTGATCTGGACGATTTCGCGGCTGAGCAATGGCCGGCGCATGCGCCGCAGGTCACGGTCGATCCCGAGAACCTGGCCTACGTGATCTATACCTCCGGCTCCACCGGTATGCCCAAGGGCGTGGTGGTCAGCCAGGGGGCGTTGGCCATGCACTGCCAGGCAGTGGGCGAGCGTTACGAGATGACGCCGGCGGACTGCGAGCTATTGTTCATGTCGTTTGCCTTCGATGGCGCCCATGAACGCTGGCTGACGGCCTTGACCCACGGTGCCAGCGTGCTGCTGCGCGGTGATGAGCTATGGACGCCGGAGCAGACCTGCCAGGCCATGCATCGCCATGGCGTCACCGTAGCGGCCTTCCCGCCGGTGTATTTGCAGCAGTTGATCGAGCAGGTGCGCCAGGATGGCAACCCGCCCGCGATGCGCATCTACTGTTTCGGTGGCGATGCGGTGCCGCAGGCCAGCTATGAGCAGGCCCACCAGTTCCTCCGGCCGCGCTACATCATCAACGGCTACGGGCCGACCGAGACCGTGGTCACCCCGCTGATCTGGAAAGCCGGCCCCGAGCAACCCTGCGGCGCAGTCTACGCGCCCATTGGCCACCTGGTCGGCCAGCGCAGCGGCTATGTCATGGATGCCGATCTCAATCCACTGCCGCCCGGTGTGGCCGGAGAGCTGTATCTGGGCGGAGTGGGCGTGGCACGGGGTTACCTGAATCGTCCAGGGCTTACCGCAGAGCGATTCGTGGCCGACCCGAACAGCCCGGGGCAACGCCTGTACCGCACTGGCGATCTGGTGCGCCAGCGCCCTGACGGCACCTTCGACTACCTCGGGCGCTTGGACAATCAGGTCAAAGTGCGGGGTTTTCGCATCGAGCTGGGTGAGATCGAGGCACGCCTGAGCGAGATGGAGGAGGTGCGCCAGGCCGCAGTGGTGGTCAGGGAGGGCCCGGGCGGTAAACAGTTGGTGGGCTATGTGACCTTGGTCGGCAACGCGCAAGGCAACCTTGCCGAGCAGTTGCGCGAGCGGCTGAAGCGGGAGTTGCCCGAGTACATGGTGCCGGCCCAACTGATGGTACTGGAGCAGTTGCCACTGAGCCCCAATGGCAAGCTCGACCGCAACGCACTGCCGGCTATCGAGGCGCGCAGCGAGCATGTGCCGCCGCGCAACGATCTGGAGCGGGCCATCGCGCAGATCTGGCAGCAAGTGCTGAAGGTCGAGCAGGTCGGTATCACCGATAACTTCTTCGAGCTCGGTGGCGACTCGATCCTCAGCATGCAGGTGGTGGCCAAGTCGCGGGCCTTGAAGAAACATGGCTTCAGCCTGCGTCTGCGCGACTTGATGCAAAAGCCAAGCATCGCCCAGCTCACCGCCGCATCTGCCAAGCAGACGCCGCTGTTGTCGCTCAATGGCGAAGTCGCCGGGCAGGCACCGCTGTTCTGCGTGCATGCCGGCTTCGGTACGGTGTTCGACTACGAGCCACTGGCACGCCGACTCAACGGCCGCTGCCAGGTGATCGGCATCCAGGCCCGGCAGTTGCTCGATGCAAGCTGGCAGGCGGCATCGTTGCAGGCCTTGGCAAGTGACTACGTGGCCTGCCTGCGCGAGCGCCAGGCGCAAGGGCCCTACCGGCTGCTGGGGTGGTCGCTCGGTGGCACCTTGGCGGCGTTGATGGCGGCGCAGCTGGAGCGCGAAGGTGAACAGGTGCAGTTGCTGGCGCTGTTGGACAGCTTCGTGCCGAGCCGCCAATCCGCCCAGCACGCGGATCACTGGCTGGATGACTTGAACGAACTGCTCCAGGCCACGCTACCGGCAGCGCGTACGGTAGATCGCGGCGATCCGCGTCAAGAGAGCGCGGTTGGCGCCCGTGAGTTGATCGTCCAGGCGCTTGGCGATGTGCCCGAAGGCGCAGGTTTGGGGGTCGAGGAGCTGCTTCAAGTGTTCCTTACCGCGCGCACCCTCAAGCGCCTGTCACGTGAGCTGCAGGTGTGCGAGGGGGTCAAGGTACTGCCCCGCAGCTGGTGGGTCGCTGGCCGTGAGGATGAGCGTGCGGCGCTGGCCGCCCAGCTCGGGCAGTCGCTGGACCAGGCACCGATGCTGTCCTGCGGGCACTTCCAGGTTCCTCATGACGCCGCCGTGCTGGACGCGCTGGAGCAGGCCCTTGGGCGCTTGCCGAGCACTGGCCAGGCCTGAACTGTTGCTGTTACTTGAGCTGACGGGGCTGCCGGATGCAGCCCCTTTTGGAGAATACCGATGTCGCTGAACCCTGACCTGGCTGCCTACCTGAAATTGGTGGAGGAGGGCCGCACGACTGGCAAGGTGCTGCCGATGCATGCGCTGACCCCAGATCAAGCCCGTGAGCAATTCGAGCAGTCCTCGGCGCTGATGGCGCCGAAGGCCGAGGAGCCCGAGCAGATCGACGACCTGACCCTGCTCGCGCGCGATGGCCATGCCTTGCAGGCGCGCCTCTACCGGCCACCGGAGGCCGATCCGCACCTGTTGGGCGCGGCTGTGATGTACCTGCATGGTGGCGGCTACGTGGTAGGCAGCCTCGACTCCCACGATGCCTTGTGCTGGAACCTGGCCCAAGAGGCGGGCGTGCCCGTGCTGTCGGTGGGTTATCGCCTGGCGCCACAGTGGCGTTTCCCGACGGCGGTCGACGATGTGCTGGATGGCTGGCGCTGGCTGGTCGACCACGCCGCTGAGCTGTGCATCGACCGCAACCGTCTGGCGGTGATGGGCGACAGTGTCGGCGCGAGCCTGGCCACCGTGCTGGCAAGCCAGTTGGCTGAGCAGGCGCAACTGCCCGCGCCACGGCTGCAGGTGCTGGTCTACCCGGTGACCGATGCCAGCCGCAGCCGCGCTTCGACGCAGCGCTATGCCAGCGGCTATCTGCTCGAACAACAGACCCTCGAATGGTTCTATCGACAGTACGCCCGGCAACCTGCGGACCGTCTCGACCCGCGCTTCTCGCCGTTGCTCGGCGCGGTATCGCCACAGGCGGCGCCGGCCTTGCTGCTGGTGGCCGAGTGCGATCCGTTGCATGACGAAGGCGTGGCTTATGCGCGTCACCTGGAGGAGGGCGGGGTGCCGGTGAACTTGCAGGTGATGGCGGGCGTGACCCATGACTTCATGCGCATGGGCTTGATCATCGAAGAGGCTGAAGAGGGGCTGGCGCTGGTGGTGGAGGCGTTGCGCGAAAGGCTGTGAGATCGCCCACGAAGCGCAAATGAAAAATCCGCATCCTGTGAGGGATGCGGTTTTTTTTTACCCCAGGCGCTGGTTAGAAGCTGTACTTGGCCGTGAGGGTGAAGTTGCGTGGGTCGCCGTATACGTCGTATGGGCTCCAGGTATTGTTGCTGGCGATGCCCTGGTAGTACTTGCGGTCGAAGATGTTGTTGAGGTTGAGGCGGGTATCGAGATTCTTGTTGACCTTGTAGCCCACCATCAGCCCAACCACGGCGTACGAGCCCTGGTCGATCCGGTAGTTACCGAAGGCATTGCTACCTTTGTTGAAGATGCCGCTCTGGCCGTAGACGTTACCGCCGACACGCCACTGGTTCAGCTCACCCGGCAGGGTATAGGTAGTGCTGAGCTTGAACAGGTGCTCGGGCAGGTCGCTGTCGAACTTGCTGCCTTCCTTGGCCTTGTTGGCATCTTTCAAGAACTTGGTTTGCGAATAGGTATAGCCGGCACCCACTTGCCAGTTTGGCGTCAGCGCGCCCATCAACTCCAGGTCGATACCCTGGGTCCTGACCTTGCCGGAGGCCTCGTAGCAGATATAGTCGGTGCAGCCTTGCTGATTGGCAGACTCCGCTGCACGGTTTTCCTGGTCGATCTGGAAGATCGCCGCGCTGGCATTGAGGGCACCGTCGAAGTACTCGCCCTTGATGCCGATCTCGTAGTTCTTGCCCTCGATCGGGCGAATGATGGAACGGCCCTGGCCCTGCTCCGATTGCGGCATGAAGATGTCGGTGTAACTGGCATACACCGAGTGGTTGTCATCCAGGTCATAGATCACCCCGGCGTAACGGGTGACGTTACGGGTGACCTTGTAATCGCTGTTGGTGTAGTAGCCGTCGTTGATTTCGTTGTAGGTCGACTGATTGTCATACCAGTCCAGGCGCGCGCCGATGATCACCTTCAGAGGGTCGGCGATGTTCAGTCGCGTGGTGACGTAGACACCTTCCTGCTCGACTTTCTCACTCAGGTCGTACAGGTCCGGGACAGTGGGTCGGGCGATACCGCTTGGGTTGACGGCGAACAGGTTGTCGACCGGGATGAACACGGTACCGCCGTGTGCGGATGTCTTGACTTCACGTTTGCTGGCACCGACCACCAGTTCATGCTGGCGGTCGAACAGCTTGAAAGGGCCGTTAGCGTAGATGTCGTAGCTGGACTGGTCGTAGTCCCGGCGCTGGTTGAACACGCGCTGGCGGAATGCTTCGGCGGACGGTGAGCCGGTGCGCTCGAACACGGCGCCTTGCAGAGCGAAATCGGACCAGTTCTTGGACGCCGCCACATGCAAGCGCCAGTCATTGGCAAAGTGATGATCGATTTCGGCGAACAGCGTGGTGTTGTTGATGTCCTGATAGCTCCAGTCGTAGCCGACGTTGGTGGAGCGCGAGTAGCCGACATGGCTGCCATCACGGTTGACCGGCAGGCCACCCCAGTTGATGTTGTTGTTGTCGTTCTGGTTCGACGCACCCACGGTGAGGGTGGTGTCGTCGGTCAGGTCGAACTCGGTGATGCCGTAGAACAAGCCACGCTCGCGGCCGGCATAGTCCTGGAAGCTGTCCTTGTCGTTGTAGGCGCCGACGAAACGGCCACGCACGCTGCCGCTGTCATTGAGCGGGCCGCTCAGGTCCAGCTCGCCACGGTAGTTGTCCCAGCTGCCCGCCGAGCCTGTGACGCTGCCCTGGAACTCCTTGGTGGGCCGCTTGCGCACCATGTTGATGGCCGCCGACGGGTTGCCGGCACCCTGCATCATGCCGGTTGCCCCACGGACGATCTCGACGCGGTCGTAGGGGGCCATGTCGGCTGCCGCGACCCAGTCGGCGTTGTAGGTGGTCGGCAGGCCATCGAACATCAGGTTGCTGATGGGGAAACCGCGCGAAAAGTACTCGCTGTTGGCCGGGCGCGCCGCCGACATACGCAGGCCTGGGGTGGCCTGGACCACGTCGTCGAGGCTGCGCATCGACTGGTCATCCATGCGTTGGCGGGTGATCACCGTGACCGCCTGCGGCGTTTCGCGCAGTGTCAGCGGCAGTTTGGTCGCGGTCTGCATGGCGCCAGTGGTGTAGGAACCGGTGTTCTCGGTGGTTTGCCCCAGCCCTTGGCTGTTGATGTTGGTCGCCCCCAGTTCCACCGCATTGCCCCCCTCCCGGGCATGGATGGTGGCCTGGTTGCCTTCGATCTGGTAGCTGACGCCGGTGCCCTGGAGCAACTTGGGCAGCGCTTGGGCTGGCTCCATGGCGCCGGAGATGGCGGCACTGCGCTTGCCTTCGACGTCCTGCGGGCTATAGAGCACCTGCAGGTTCGATTGCGAGCCGAACGCCAGCAGCGCGCTGGCCAGCGACTGCGCCGGAATGTTGAATTGCACCTGCTGGGCCTGGACCATGGCCGATAGCGGCATCAGGGCGCTCAGGCCCAGGGCGGCGGGCGCCGCTTGACGCAGGGTGCGGCGGATGACCAGGGCCAAGGCCTGGGGACGAAGGCGTTGTGTTGGCATTTATCGAAAGCTCTATGTAGGAGTCTGGTGTTAAGTGTGAGTGGTTCTTGTTATTGATTAGGACGCACCCATCGGCTAAAACCGGAAAACTAAATGCAATCGGCAACCCGTGATTCGAGCTTGACCTTGCCATTGGCCATGTGGATCAGCTGGTCGGCGACATCGAAGTAACGGTCGTCGTGGCTGATCACGATGATGGTCTTGCCCAGGCGTTTGAGGTCAGGTAGCAGCTCGGTGTAGAAGATCCGGCGGAAGGTCGGGTCCTGATCGGCCGCCCACTCGTCGAACACCAATACCGGCCGCTCTTCGAGCCAGGCGCTGACCAGGGCCAGGCGTTTGCGTTGGCCGGTGGAGAGGTCGGTGGTACTGAACACGCCGTCGCGGATACTGACCTTGTGATCGATCTCCAGGCGCTTGAGATAGCGCGTGGCATCCTCTGGCACCGGTTGGTCGCCCTGGATGACGTCGTCGAACAGGTAGTAGTCGGCGAAGATGGTGGTGAACAGCTGGCGGTAGTCGTCCCGGCTCTGCGCGCTCACTGGCTGGCCATCGACCACGACGCTGCCCGATTGCGGCGCATACAGGCCCAGCAGCAGCTTGATCAGGGTGGTCTTGCCGCAGCCGTTCTCACCCACCACGAAGACGATTTCGCCCTGCTTGATGGTCAGGTTCACCGGGCCTAGCTGGAACGGCTCGCAGCCTTCTACCCGTGGGAAGGTATAACTGACGTCCTTGAGTTGCAGGCTGTCGAGGGTTTTTGCCGAAGGGCGGCTATCGTCCAGCAGCAGGTGCGGTTCGGGCGAGGAGAACTGGCGCGATAGCTCGGCGATGCGGCGAAAGGCGATCTGCGCCTTGCTGATGATTGGCAGGGTGCTGATCAGGTGTTCCAGCGGGCCTTTCATATACAGCAACACCAGCACGAAGCCACTGGTGACGCTCTTGTCGCCGCTGGGCCACAACGATTGCATGGCCAGGGCCACGGCAATCACCACGAAGAACAGCATCGAGCCAAGGGCCTTGGCGACCACGAAGATGTTGATCGAACGCACCTGGGTGGCGCAGATGCGGTTGGCGGTGTCCTGGATGCCATGGCTGAACATGCGCTTGCGCCGCGGGCGATGGATGCGCAGCTCTTTGGCGCCTTCGGCAATGGCGCTGTAGTGTTTTTGCAGGTCGTCCTCGGCCTCGCGCGCGCTCTCGAAGCCACGCACGCCCCACGAGCGGGCGATGAACTGCATGACCGAACCCAGGCCGATCGCCACGACGATGACCAGGAACATCGGCCACGACAGGCTCGCCAGGTAGCCCAGGCAGCCCAGGGTCACGGTCAGCGAGACCGCCAGCGGCGCGAAGACGAAGGCGAAGTCACTGATGGTGTCGACGTCGTGGGTCAGCACCGGGATCAGCCGGTGGCTGCGATAGCGCTCGATCTGGTCGATGGGCGCGGCCAGGACTTTTTCGCCAAGCTCGCGGCGTAGCCTGGCGATGATGTGCTGGCCGACATAGTTGGTGCCGATGTCGGAGAAGATCGAACTGAACAGCGCCAGCACGCACAGCCCGGCAAAACCCAGGACCACGCCCTGGGTAAGGCCGCTGTCGCTGTGCAAGGCGCTGTTGATGGTGGCGAGCAGCGCGGTGACACTGAGGCCGCCGACCATGCCCAGCGCGATCGATACCGTCACCAGGGGCCAGAAGGGTTTGAGCAGGCCGAACAGTTCCCTGACGGCGCCACGAGGTTTGCGGGTCATTGGTATCTCCTGAATCACACGGGGTTAAGGGTCATCAGAGTTCGCGAACGACCCGAAAGCCCAGGAAATCACCGCGCACGTCAGGGGCGCGGTTGTTGCGGTTGCCGGAACGCGAGAACACCGGCGCTTCGCCCCAGTCGTTGCCGCGCATGACCCGCACGCTGCAGTCACCGGTGGTCCAGGCACTGCCATCGGTCGGCGCGCCCTGGTAACCATCGTTCCAGCAATCGGCGACCCATTCGTAGACGTTGCCGTGCATGTCATGGACGCCGAACGCATTGGCCGGGTAGCTGCCTACGGGAGCGGTGTAGGAGTAGCCGTCGGTGGGGCCGTAGGTGTTGGCGTGCTGGGCGATGCTGTATTTGCTCGGATCGTTGTCATCGAAGGGGAATGGGAACGGGCCGCTGGAGCCTGCGCGTGCGGCGTATTCGCGCTGCGCTTCGCTGACCATGCGGTAGCGATGCCCGGTCTTTTTCGACAGCCATTTGGCGTAATCCTGTACATCGAACCAACTGACGCACACCGCGGGCTGACGCGGGCCCTGCTTGTAGGTGGGTTTGCTGGCTGCGCAGAAGCGCCCAGGGCGGGTATCGCCGTCGGCGATTTTCACCCCGCTTTCGCGGATGTAGGCATCCAGCTCGCCGGCAGTGACGTGGTAGCGGCTGATGGCAAAGGGTTTGGCAAAGGTCACGGTGTGCTGTGGGCCTTCATCGCCTTCGCGGCCGAGCTCATCCTCTGGAGTGCCCATCAGGAAGCTGCCGGCAGGCAGCACGACCATTTGCGGGCAGGCGCTCTTGCAGTCCTGGAACACGCTACCCGGCTTGGGGCTGTCCGCCGCCTGGGCGCTGGCGGCAAGGCCGAGGACGGCGCAACAGCTGAGCTGGCGCAAGGTTCGCGCGGGAGAGGGCAATGACGTGAAGCGTTCGTCGGACATGGAGTGGTTTCCGTCAGCGTTTGGCTACAAGAAAAAGGGTGGAAAAGTCAGCTGCGCAGGCGTTGGCGCAGCGCCTCGATCAGGCGATCGATTTCTGTCTCGGTATTGAGCAAACCAGGGGCGGTGCGCACGACCGGGCCGACATCGCGATCGACCGCATCGACCACGATGCGCTGGCGGTTGAGCTCGGCGGCCACGGCGTCGGCGTCCTGGCCCTTGATCCGGAAGAAGGTGAACCCCGCCGAATGCCGGGCGCTACGTGGCGTCACCAGCTCAATGGCGGGGAATTCGGCCAGGCGCTCCTTGAGGTAGTCGTTCAAGCCGTGGATGCGCGCCTCAATCGCGGCCTTGCCGTGTTGCAGGTGCAGCTCGAATGCCTTGCCCAGCGCCCAGCGGTGTTCGAAGGCGTGGTAGCCACCGGGGGTCATGGTGGTGGCGAAGTCTTCGTTTTCCGAGAAGGTCGCGAAGGTCGGCGTCAGGTGCTTGAGCTCGGTGGAGGCGGCGCAGATGATCCCGGTGCCGCGGGGGCCGAACACCCACTTGTGGGTGCCGGAGATGAAGTAGTCGCACTGCAGGTCAGCGAAGCGCATGTCTTCGACGCCAAAGCCGTGCACGCCATCGATCACGTAGAGGATGCGCTGGTTATCGTCACGCTTGCCGTTGAGCTCGCGCACCAGTGCGCCGATTTCGCCCACCGGCAGTTTCACGCCGCTGCCTGAGTGCACCCAGGTCATGCCCAGCACCCGGGTCTGCGGGCGGATCGCTGCGGCAATGGTGCCGAGCACTTCGTCGTCGGAGACCTTGGCCGGATCCTGGAACAGGCGCACCTTGCGCACCGGCGTGCCTTCGCGCTGGCTCCGGTAGGCGAGGATGTTGCGGGTTGAATAGTGTTCGTGCTCGGTGGTCAGGATCTCTTGCCCAGGCGCCAGGCGCAGGCCGCCGTAGATCAGCCCCAGGCCCTCGGTGGTGCTGCCGGTGAGGGCGATCTGGCGCGGCTTGACCT
>Ga0213821_1000204_pt1 | contig 41982 bp, 34 predicted proteins | sample MC6MC0909MG_FD_179894 | JGI IMG/M metagenome (GOLD analysis project Ga0213821, IMG submission 179894) | Enriched soil aggregate microbial communities from Iowa State University, Ames, United States - MC6-MC0909-MG | ecosystem: Environmental > Terrestrial > Soil > Unclassified | place: USA: Iowa...
AAGCGACGGAGCGCAAACTCGAAGGGCTCGTTCTCGCGGACTTTAACGCTGGGCATGGAATCTCCGGGACACAGTAGAACCGGGTCACGCCCGGTGAGAGCCGCACATTATAGCGGCGAGAAAAGAACTTGCAACCCACCCCGGCAAACTTCCTGGCCTTGGGTAGTGAAGGGCGCGCTGGCGGTACGTCTGCCAAGGCCTCAAGAGGTCCATAATAGCAGCCATGCGAGTCCTTGGTATCGAATCTTCCTGCGATGAGACCGGCGTGGCGGTGTACGACACCTCCCTGGCCGGCCCGGACGCCCTGCGCGCCCATGCCGTGTACAGCCAGATCGCTCTTCACGCCGAATACGGCGGGGTGGTGCCCGAGCTGGCCAGCCGCGACCACGTGCGCAAACTGCTGCCGTTGATCCGCCAGACCCTGGCCGAGGCCGGGCTGGGCGTGAACGACATCGACGGGGTGGCCTACACCGCCGGCCCCGGGCTGGTCGGCGCGCTGCTGGTGGGGGCGGGCGTGGCCCGCTCGTTGGCCTGGGCGCTGGAGGTGCCGGCGGTGGGTGTCCACCATATGGAAGGCCATCTGCTGGCGCCGTTGATGGAAGACGACCCGCCGCAGGCCCCGTTCGTGGCCCTGCTGGTTTCTGGCGGGCATACCCAGCTGGTGGCGGTGGACCGGATCGGCCAGTACCGCCTGCTGGGCGAGACCCTGGACGACGCTGCCGGCGAGGCCTTCGACAAGACCGCCAAGTTGATGGGCCTGCCGTACCCGGGCGGCCCGCAGCTGGCCGCGCTGGCTGAACGCGGTACGCCCGGCAAATTCAAGTTTACCCGGCCAATGACCGACCGGCCCGGGCTGGATTTCAGCTTCTCCGGCCTGAAGACCCAGGTCCTGCTGGCCTGGCGCGACAGCGACCAGAGCGAGCAGACCCGCGCCGACATCGCCCGTGGCTTTGAAGACGCGGTGGTCGAGACCCTGGCGATCAAATGCGACCGCGCGCTGGATGCGGCCGGCACCGACGTCATCGTGGTAGCCGGTGGCGTGGGCGCCAACAAGCGCCTGCGCGCCAAGCTGCAGCAGATGGCCGAACGCCGTGGCGGCCGGGCGTGTTTCCCGCGCCCTTCGCTGTGCACCGACAACGGCGCCATGATCGCCTTCGCTGGCGCGCTGCGCCTGGAGGCCGGCCAGCGAAACCCGCCGCAGGTGCAGGTCACCCCGCGCTGGGACATGGCGACGCTGCCGGCGGTGTAGCAGTCGGCGTCAGACCGGTCGATCCCGCAGCAGTGGCCTCACCCTATCGTGTCTGGCCATCCATGCCGCTGTGCGCGGGCAGCGCAGCTTCACTACTCGCTCGATGGCCGCATAGTCGTCGGCCAATGCCCTCCCGAAGATGGGTTCATGGTGCGCGATACGATTACGCAGACGCCGGATCTGCTCGAGATAACGGTGCATCTCAGCCCGGATCCCGTGCAATGGCATCCCGCGATCGGCGCCGGGAAATACCTGGCCCATGCAGCGGGACCAGAGGCGGGCGTCGAAGCGATGCGTGAACATTTTCTGCCAGAACACGAAGCTGAGCGTCGGGATGACGGTCGCCGTCGCGCTGCTGCGGGCTGCGGCGCGACGTAACTCCCTTCGTGGATCGTATCCGCCTGCAGGGCTGGGAAGGCTGTCTTCAAAGCCTTGAACCCATGGCCACCGCGGCCCATGGATTCGGGTAAGCGCATCGGATACGGCGTTGCGGGTCACCACCTCGCCAATGTGCAGCGGCACCAGAAACGCGGCGGAGATGCGTGCATTCCAGAGGTACAGTTCGAGTGGCGTGCACTGTGTGCTGCAGGTGACTGCACAATCGAATGTGCGCAGCCGTTCTTCCGACAAAGCACGTCTTACTGCGTCTTCCATATGCACACTGCTGGCCCCTCATGTCCGATGGGTGGAGGATGGAGTGGCAGGCGGTGCTGTGAACATCAGGGATCAGGAGGCTGTTGCGAGGTTGTCTCAATCGATCTACGGAGCCTGATTGACTGTCTCTATTGAATCGACCGCAAGAGCGAAACTCGTCCCAATTCCAGTCAACAATGGTTGACGGCGTAGCGCCGCCCACGTAGTTTCTGCCTCACGCGCCACCGGGACTCGCGGATGGGTATCCCATCTCCACCCGGGGACAAGAGGTAAAGCAAAGGGCCCCGCGCGGGGCCCTTTGTCTATTTCGGCCCGCATTTCACATCGGGCGCCGTCAGGCACCGGTTCGAGGCACGTTCGGGGCCGTCCCGTTACCATGGTCGCCATCTTCTACGTGGCACTCCTATGGACAAGGTATTCATCGAAGGGCTCGAGATCGATGCCCTGATCGGGATCTACGACTGGGAACGGCGGATCCGCCAGACCCTGCGCTTCGATCTGGAAATGGGCTTTGACAACCGCAGGCCGGCGGCCAGCGACGATATCGCCGACACCCTGAACTACAAGGCCGTGAGCAAGCGCATCGAGCAGTTCGTGCGCGAATCCGACTTCGGCCTGGTTGAAACCCTGGCCGAGCGCATCGCCGAGATCGTGCTGCGCGAGTTCAACGTGCAGTGGCTGCGCCTGAAGCTGAGCAAGCCCGGCGCGGTGCGTGGTGCCAAGGCCGTGGGCGTGATCATCGAGCGCAGCGCCGCCTGAGGCACCGCTGCCCGGCACTGACCGCGCAGCTGTCGCACGGGCCGCGCCCCGGTCGCGCAGCTGTCGCAGGGGCCGCGCCCCGGTAGCGCCGACTGTCAGTCGGCCCTCGCAATACCAAGAGACCCCGTAAACGATGGTAGACGCCGTAATCGCCGTACAACTTCTGGAAAACCTGCAGGATACCCTCGAACCCTGGCCCTGGGCCTACACCACCATCGTGCTGTGCGCATTGGCGCTGGCCGCATGGCTGGCCAACTTCGTCACCAAGCGCATCCTGCTGCGCGGCCTGCGCCGGCTGGTGCGGCGCCTGCCGGGCCACGGTGCCGGCAACGAAGGCGGCAGCAACCTGCGGGTGATCTCGCGGCTGGCCAACGTGGTGCCCAGCATGGTCATCGCCGCCGGCATCCGGATCGTGCCGGACCTGCCGCCGCAGCTGGTGGAATTCGTCATCGGTGCCTGCCGGGCCTGGGCGGTCCTGACCGTCGCGCTGGCGGTCTCGCACGCGCTGGATGCGGCCAACGAGCTGTACGAGCGCCGCCCCGATGCCCGCAACAAGCCGATCAAGGGCTACCTGCAGGTCGTGAAGATCGTGGTCTTCGTGGTTGCCGGCCTGTCCATCGTCGCCACCCTGCTGGGGGTCAAGCTGGGCCCGCTGGTGACCGGCCTGGGCGCGGCCACGGCGGTGTTGATGCTGATCTTCCAGGACACCATCCTGTCGCTGGTGGCCAGCGTGCAGATCAGCGGAGATGGCCGCGTGCGGCTGGGCGACTGGATCGAAATGCCCAGCCAGAACGCGGATGGCGATGTGATCGATATCGCCCTGCACACCATCACCGTGCAGAACTTCGACAAGACCATCACCACCATCCCGACCAAGAAGCTGGTCACCGAGTCGTTCAAGAACTGGCGCGGCATGCAGGAAGCCGGCGGACGACGGATCAAGCGCGCGCTGTACCTGGACCAGCACAGCGTGGGGTTCGTCGACGAGGAAACGCTGGCGCGGCTGCAGCAGTTCGCGGTACTGGGCGACTACCTGCGCGACAAGCAGGCCGAACTGGCGCAGTGGAACACCGGGCTGCAGGCCAAGGGCATGGCCGCGGTCAATGCGCGCCGGGTCACCAACCTGGGCACCTTCCGCGCCTATGTCGAGCGCTACCTGCGCCAGCATCCGGGCATCCATACGGACATGACGCTGCTGGTACGGCAGCTGCAGCCCACCACCGAAGGCCTGCCGCTGGAGGTGTACTGTTTCACCCGCACCACCGCCTGGGCCGGGTACGAAGGCATCCAGTCGGATGTGTTCGACCACCTGCTGGCGATCCTGCCGGTGTTCGGGCTGCGCGTATTCCAGGCCTCCAGCGATGCCATGCTGATGGCCGCGCAGCAGCAGCGGGTCGCCGCGGAGTAAGCTCCTGTGCCTCCGGTGCTGCCTGGTCGGGACCGGAATTTCCCCTCGGGGATGAAAAATGAACGCCAAAATCCTCCACAAGGGGCTCGGGAACGCTAGAATCCCGGCCTTGTAAACGTTTTCATAAGGACCGCCGGTGGCCTCCGATCGCATCGAAACCCTCATTGCCCAGATGACCGTCGAAGAAAAAGTCGGCCAGCTGGGTGTGTTCGCGGACATGGTCCGGCCGTTCGCGCCGGACGTGAATCCCGAAGCCAACGTCAGCAACGCCGACCAGGTGCTGCAGCAGGTACGCGAAGGCAAGGTGGGCTCGCTGTTCAATGGCGTGGGCGTGGAAGCCGGCCGCCGCATCCAGCAGGTGGCACTGGAAGAAAGCCGCCTGCGCATTCCGGTGATCCTGGCCGCCGATGTCATCCATGGCATGCGCACCGTGTTCCCGATCCCGCTGGGTGAAGCGGCCAGCTTCGAACCCGACCTGGCCGAGCGCACCGCGCGCGCCACCGCCGTGGAAGCCACCGCTGCCGGCCTGCACTGGACCTACGCACCGGCCGTGGACATCGCCCGCGACCAGCGCTGGGGCCGCGGTGCCGAAGGCGCCGGCGAAGACGTGGTGCTGGGCTGTGCGTTCGCCGCCGCCCGCGTGCGCGGCTTCCAGGGCCCGGACCTGCGCGCGGCCGACGCGCTGCTGGCCACGCCCAAGCATTTCGCCGCCTACGGCGCGGTCATGGCCGGCATGGAATACAACATGGTGGACATCTCGCCGCAGACCCTGCGCGACGTGCACCTGCCGCCGTTCAAGGCCGCCTTTGAAGCCGGCGCGATCACCGTGATGTCGTCCTTCAACGACATCAACGGCGTGCCCGCCAGCGCCAACGCCGAACTGCTGACCGACATCCTGCGCGGCGAGTGGAACTTCCCGGGCGTGGTGATTTCCGATTACACCGCCGACATGGAGCTGGTCGCGCACGGCTACGCCGCCGACGACCGCGATGCCACCGCCAAGGCGTTCACCGCCGGCCTGGACCTGAGCATGCAGAGCGGCTTCTATGCCGTGCACCTGCCGGACCTGGTCGAGAGCGGCGAAGTGCCGATGGCCACGCTGGACGAGTCGGTGCGCCGCATCCTCAAGCTGAAGGAAGCGATCGGCCTGTTCGACGACCCGTACCGTTCGCTGGACCTGGCCCGCGAAGCCGACACCTCTTACCTGGCCGCGCACGATGAACTCTCGCGCGATGCCGCGCGCCGTTCCATCGTGCTGCTGAAGAACGACGGCAACGTGCTGCCGCTGCGAAAGAGCGGGCAGAAGATCGCGCTGATCGGTCCGTTCGTGCAGGACCGCGACAACATCGAGGGCTGCTGGACGCTGTTCGGCGACAAGGATCGCTACGTCACCCTGGAAGCCGGCGTGCGCGCGGCGATCAGCGATGAAAGCCTGCTGGAGATCGTGCCGGGCTGCGATCTTGAAGCGGCCGTGCAGGACGGTATCGAACAGGCCGTCGCGGCCGCGCTGCGTGCGGACGTGGTGGTGCTGGCGCTGGGCGAGCCGCAGCGTTACAGCGGCGAAGCGCAGTCGCGCGTGGAGATCACCCTGCCGCCGGCGCAGCAGGCGCTGGCAGAAGCGGTGGCGATGACCGGCAAGCCGCTCGTCGTGCTGCTGCGCAATGGCCGCGCGCTGGCCCTGCAGGGCGCGGTGCGCAATGCGCAGGCGCTGGCGGTCACCTGGTACTTGGGCACCCAGACCGGCCCGGCCGTGGCCGACGTGCTGTTCGGCGACTACAACCCGTCCGGGCGCCTGCCGGTCAGCTTCCCGCAGGTGTCGGGGCAGCAGCCGTTCTTCTACAACCACCCGCGTACCGGTCGCCCGGAGCTGCCGACGATGTCGGAGTTCAAGGCGCGCTGGCGCGAGATTCCGAACGCGCCGCTGTACCCGTTCGGGCACGGCCTGGGCTATACCACGTTCGACTACGGCGTACCGCAGCTGGGCAGTGCATCGCTGGGCTGGGACGACACCCTGGAGATCACCACCACCCTGACCAACACCGGCGCGGTGGCGGGCGAGGAAGTGGTGCAGCTGTACATCCACGACCGCGTGGCCAGCCGCGTGCGGCCGGTGCGCGAGCTGAAGGATTTCCGCAAGGTGGCGCTGCAGCCGGGCGAAAGCACCCAGGTGCGCTTCACCCTGGATCGCCACGCACTGGGCTTCACCGGTCGTGACGGCGTGTTCCGTGCGGAGCCGGGTCAGTTCGACCTGTGGGTATGCGCCTCCTCGGCCAGCGGCGAGCCGGTCGTCTTCGAACTGCTGGCAAGCTGACGTAACGCTCTGCAGGCCGACATGTCGCCCTGCGCACCGACGTAGAGCCGGGCTCTGCCCGGCTGCCGTAATGCCGGGCTCTGCCCGGCAACCCGTCGACCCAACCGTCATCGGTGGCTGACACCGATGACGCTACGCTGCGGCTTTGCACCCCTGCGGAGCCGCCCATGCGCCTGATCACGATCCTGCTTCCCACCTTGATGCTGGCTGCCTGCAGCCAGCCCACGCCGCCGGCAGATGAGGCGGGCGCACCGTCGACTTCGCCGCCGGCCACCACGGCCACCGCAGCCGAAGATGCGCCGCAGGCCGGGCTGTCACCCGATGCAGTGGAGCCCAGCAGCGCGGCAACGCCGGATACCGCGCCGCCGGTAGCGGGCACGGATTCCGCCGCCACGCCGGCGAGCGCCCCGGACCAAAGCGAAGGCGGAGCGCGCGAACGCATCAACAAACTGCTCGGCGATGCCGACCAGTACGAGGCGGTGTTCAACGACCTGCAGCGCGGTGTCGCCGCGGGTGATCGTGCCGCCGTGGCGGGCCTGATGCGTTACCCCGTGCGGGTCACCATCGCCGGCAAGAACCAGAACGTGGCCGACGCCGCCGCGTTCCAGCGAGACTACGACAAGATCGTGACCCCGGCGCTTGCAAAGCTGATTGCTGAGCAGAAGTTCGACACCCTGTTCGTGAACTGGCAGGGCGTGATGCTGGGCCAGGGCGAGGTGTGGATCAACGGCAAGTGCCTGGACAAGGAATGCACGAAGAGCGAGGTGAAGGTCAACAATATCGGGCAATGACGCATGCCTTCGTTCAAGGTCATGCGTTACCGGATGTTGATGGCGTATCGGCGGTCGTTTGGGAACCGACCCTACCCTCATTCCCGCCGCGCCACCGCATGCAACGCACATGCCGCCGCGTCACCGCATGCACCACACATGCCGGCACGCCACCGCATGCGCCGCATATGCCGGCGCGTCACCGCATGCGCCGCATATGCCGGCACGTCACCGCATGCGCCGCACATGCCGGCACGCCACCGCTTGCGCCGCACATGCCGGCACGCCACCGCATGCGCCGCACATGCCGGCGCGCCACCGCATGCGCCGCATATGCCGGCACGCCACCGCATGCGCCGCACATGCCGGCGCGTCACCGCATGCGCCGCATATGCCGGCACGCCACCGCATACGCCGCACATGCCGGCGCGCCGCCGCATGCGCCGCATATGCCGGCGCGGCGCCGCATGCGCCGCATATGCCGGCACGCCACCGCATGCGCCGCATATGCCGGCGCGCTCGTAGGGTCGCATCCCGATCGACCGCCGTGGAGTTGCCCGCGTTCGGTAATGGCATGACCCTTGGCGGGGAAGGCCGGGCATCGCCCGGCGATCCCCGCTCCAATCACCCCTTCGGCGTGAGCTTCAACAGCTTGCCGTTGCTTCCGTCTTCCAGCAGCCAGATCGCGCCGTCCGGGCCCTGTTCCACTTCCCGGATGCGCTCGCCCATCAGGAACCGTTCGGCTTCGCGCGCGGTGTCGCCTTCCAACGCCACCCGCACCAGCGAGGTGGACGACAGCCCGCCGATGAAACCGCTGCCCTGCCATTGCGGGAACAGCTTTCCGCTGTAGATGATGAAACCGGCCGGCGAGATCACCGGGGTCCAGGTCACCTTCGGTGCCTTGAACTCCGGGCGCGTTTTGTGGTCGGGAATGTCGCGGCCATCGTAATGGTTGCCGTTGGAGACGATCGGGTAGCCGTAGTTGGCGCCACGTTCGATCAGGTTCAACTCGTCGCCACCGGCAGGGCCCATCTCATGCACCCACAGTTTGCCGCTCGCGTCGAAAGCGATGCCCAGCGCGTTGCGGTGGCCGAGCGACCAGACCTGTGCGGCCACGCCACCCTTCGAGGCAAACGGGTTGTCCGCCGGCACGCTGCCGTCGTCGTTGAGGCGGATGATCTTGCCGAGGTTGCCTCCCATGTCCTGCGCGGGATCGAACTTCTGCCGTTCGCTTGAGGTGATCCACAGCTTGCCGTCCGGGCCGAACGCCAGGCGATGGCCGTAGTGGCCCTTGCCTTCCACCTTCGGGGTCTGGCGCCAGATCACCTTGAAGTCCTCCAGCGTGCCGCTGCCATCGGCGGCCAGCACGAGCTTCGCGCGCCCCACCGCGGCACCGCGGGTGTCCTTCTCGCCTTCTTCGGCGTAGCTCAGGTACACCAGCTGGTTCTGCGCGAACTGCGGGTGCGGCAGCACGTCGCCGAAGCCGCCCTGGCCGCCGTACGCCACCTTCGGCACGCCGGTGATCTCCGCGCTCTTGCGCGTGGTCAGATTGAAGTGCTTGAGCCTGCCTTCCTTTTCGGTCACCAGCAGGCTGCCGTCCGGCAGGAAGCTCATCGCCCAGGGCTGGTCGAAGCGGGCGAATTCGGTGGCGGTGAATGGCCATTGCGCCTTCTCCAGCGCGGGCGCGGCGGCCTTGGCGGGGGCATCGGCGGCAACGCAGGCGGTGGTGAACAGGGCCGGCGTGGCGGCGAGGGCAAGCGTGAGCAGCAGGCGGCGGGTCATGGGAAATCTCCAGAAGGGGACGCGAATGGCCAACCGATGTTGTACACCATGCCCATCAACGCGGCGTGGACCATAGGTCATCCCGCGGGGAGGACATCCCGCCCGGGCGCACACATGAAAACACCCGTGGCCTCGCCGCCACGGGTGCAGGGGGGTATGCGGATGTCTTGAGGTCAGGTGCCGCGCGGAACGCCCCTGTCCAGGTGCGACTGGTGCAGGGCGGTGGACTCGTCCCAGCCGCGGCGAACCGCATTGCGGGCCTGCGCCCAAGTCAGCTTGCTGGTCGCCTGTTCACGCGCCCAGCGCGACTCCAGCTCGGCTTCAACCTGCTCGTAGGCTTCAATCACTTCATCGGCGCGGGTACGGGTGTGGCGCGAGCTGTAGCCGAGGTAGTAGGCCGGCTCGTAATCCTCGAATGCCAGGTTGCTGTCGTAGTACGGCTCGGCGCTGAAGCGCTCGCGCCAATAATCCGAGACCGCTTCGCGCGGCACGCCGTCTTCCGGCACCCGGCCGGGAATCTGGTAGTCAGGGCTCATGTGTGGCTCCGGTTGGGTGAGGCTTCAACCTACCGGTGGGCCGGTTAACGCGGCGGGCGCGTGGGGTGAATGTCGGGTCAAGGGTGCTGAAGGGGAGGTGGGTGGTTCAGCCACGCAGGGCGTGGCTCTACGGATGCATGTTCCATCCGGGCGTAGAGCCACGCCCTGCGTGGCTGCACGCGGTGCCACAACGTCCCATCAACCCTTGCGCGGCACCAGATAGATCACCGCGCCCACCGCGAATGCGATCAGCGCCGCGGCGATGTTCTGCCAGCTCGCACTGGCGAACAGCGCCAGGCACAGCACCAGCGCCAGGATCGGAATCAACGGGCCGCCCGGCAGCTTCAATGCGCCAGGCCGGTCGCGGAAGCGGCGCGCCAGCACGATCACCGCCGCCGCCGTGCCGATGTAGGCGAACAGGCGCGTGGTCATCGACAACAACGCCAGCTGCACGAACGAACCAGACAGGGCCAGCACCAGCGCGATCACCCCCTGGGTGACGATCGCCGCGGCCGGCGTACGGAAGCGCGGGTGCACCTGGGCCAGGAATTTCGGCCCGTAGCCATCGCGTGCCAGCGCGAACAGGAAGCGCGGCCCCATCATCATCGTGTTGCTGTTGGTGCCCAGGATCGAAATCGTCGCGCCCACGGTGAGGATCAACGCCAGCGCCTCGCCACCGAACCCGGCCGCCGCATCGGCCAGCGGCGTGGCTGAATCGGCCAGCCCGGGCAGCGTGCCCTGCGCGATGAACTGCACCGCGCCGTAGATCACCGTCACCGTGATGATCATGGTGATCAAGGCAAACGGAATGTCACGCCGCGGGTTGCGGTACTCACCGGCAGCGGCCGGAATGTTTTCGAAACCGGCATAGGCATACAGCAGCAGCAGCGCCGCCTCGCCCATGCGCTGCAGGTCGTGCGGGTCCGGTCGTGCGCCGGAGAACGCCAGGTCGGTGTCCACGTAGAACGCACCAATCGCCACGAACAGCAGCAGCGGCACCAGCTTGCCGACCACCAGCACCACCCCGGTGCGTGCGGCCGAGCGCACCCCGGCCACGTTCACCGCGGTCAAAAAGCCCAGCGACACCACGATCACCACCACCCGGCCCAGGTCGTGCCCGGCCCACGGCCAGAAGCGCGCCACCGCATCGGCCAGCGCGTTGCTCAACGCCGCCGCCGAACTGATGCGGGTCAGCCAGATCATCCAGCCGATCTCGAACCCGGCAAAGCGCCCGAACGCCTCGCGCGCATACAGGTAGCTGCCGCCGGGCTCGTCGAAGTAACTGGCCGCCTGCGCGTAGCAGAGCACCAGCAGCGCCACCACGATGCCCGCCGCCACCACGCCCCACAGGCTGAAGGGCCCGAGCAGCAGCACGGTGGCGGCCGGCAGCAGGTAGATGCCGCTGCCGATCACATCGTTGATCGACAGTCCGACGATCTGCCAGCGGCTGACCGCGCGTTCCAGCTGCGGTTCGGTCGGTGTGCTCATCGCGCCGCCTCGGACTGCGGCGGCAGCGTCGGCAGTGCCCATGGACCTTGCAGGCGCTGGTACTGCGCGCGCGGCAGCAGCACGAAGATCGGCTTCTGCGCCGGGTCCAGCCATTTCAGCAGGGCGCGCATGTGTTCGGGCTGCATCGCCGTGCAGCCGGCGGTGGCCTCGCCCGGCGTGCGCCACAGGTGGGCGAAGATGCAGCTGCCCTTGCCCGCTTTGCCGCCGGGGTTGTGCTCGATCACGAAGCCCTCGCGATAGCGCACGTCACCCTTGTTGTGCAGGTCCAGCCGCATCGGTTCGGTGGAGCCTTCCACCGCCTCCGCACCGACCACCTCGGCATCGACGATGCGGTTGTAGTACTTCGAATCCGGGACGTCCATGCAGTAGGAGCTGGCCAGCATCGGCTGGTAGGGCAGGGCGGTATCGGCCTTGGCGGCATACCCGAACGCAGTGCCCAGGAAGAACATGCCGGCCGGGCTGCGGCCGTCGCCTTCCTGCTTGATCGGGTCGCCGGGTTGCTGCGCACCTTCATCGGTCGGGTTGGGCCGCAGGCCCACGCCCCAGGCGCTGCCGTTGCGGCCCACCGCGACCGCGAACGGCTCGCCTTCCGCCTGCCAACCCTTGGCATCGGCATATGTGTAGGCCTGCAGCGAACCCTGGGTGGCGTCCCAGCCATCGGTGGTGACCACGATCATCTGGCGGGTGTCCTGCACCAGCGGCACGGGCGGCGGGGCCAGCGCGGCAGCGGGCAGGGCGCTGGCAACCAGCACGACGGCAAGGGCGGAACGCAGCAGCGGCAGCATCGTGGTGGACTCCGGGAATCAGGTGTCGATCAGGTGTTCGATCCGTTCCAGGTTCACCCCGAGCTGGCGGTGGCGGTCCGGGTTGGCGTGGCAGAGCAGCACGAACACGAAGTCCAGCAGCGACTGCAAGGCAGAACGGTACAACAGTTGCGCCACGTGCGGCGCCGGGTCGTGCGCGCACACCACCAGCGACGCGTCGGCATGCGCGCGCAGCGGGTTGGCGCTGTGCCGGGTGATCGAGACCACCTTGCCGCCCATGTCCTGGAACTGCCGCGAGAGCTGGAACAGCTGCGGCAGCTTGCCGAACTCGGAAAACACCAGCAGCACGTCGCCCGCGCGCGCGGCCGAGAGGTTGGCCATCATCAGGATCGGGTCGGCGTGGTGCACGGTCAGCATGCCCAGCAGCGACAGCCGCATCGCGAACTCGCGCGCGTACAGGCCGTCATCGCCCAGGCCGTAGACGAACAGCTTCGGCGCCGCGTCGACCAGCTGCACGATGGTTTCCACATCCGCCTGCGGGTTGGCCAGCCGGGTTTCCTCATCGGCGGCGGTGCGGCTCAGGCGCAGGCGTTCGGCCAGCTGGTCGTAATCGTTGGCCGGGGCGGCGCTCGGCGGGCCGGCGGCGGGGTCGCTGCCGGCGCGGGCCACCGCCTGGCCGATCGAATACTTCAGGTCCGGGTAGCCCTTGAAGCCCAGCTTCTGGCTGAACTTGACCACGCTGGACTGGCTGATCCCCAGCGCACTGGCCAGCTGCTGCGAGGAGTAGTCGCGCAGCAGGTGGGCGTTGTCCAGGATGAAATCGGCGATGCGGCGTTCGATCGCCGACATGTGGTCACGCTCGGAGCGGATTTTCACCAGGGGCGGCATGGAGGACGCGATGGTTCCTGTGTGGGGGAGGTGTAGAGCCACGCCCTGCGTGGCTGGCGTGCACCGGGACCGCGCGGTGGAGCCACGCAGGGCGTGGCTCTACCGGGCTACCAGCGGGGTGCCTTGATCATTTCCAGGCCCCTTACCTCGGTGATGCCCAGTCCCGGCGCATCGCTGATGGTGATCTCCGACTCGTTGAAATGTACCCCACCGGTGACCGGATTGAACTGTCCCAGCGAGGGGCCGTCCAGGTCGACCTTGGTGATGATCTCGCTCTTGGCCACCGCCAGGTGCACCGCCGCGGCCACGCTGATGCTCGATTCGATCATGCAGCCGATCATGCACGGCACCCCGTAGATGGCGGCGATGTCGGCGATGCGGATCGCATTGCTCAACCCACCGGTCTTCATCAGTTTGATGTTGATGATGTCCGCCGCGCGCTGCTGGATCAGGTCGAACACCTGGCCCGGGTTGAACACGCTTTCATCGGCCATCACCGGCGTGTTGACCCGGTCGGTCACATACTTCAGCCCGCTGATGTCGGCCGCCTTCACCGGCTGCTCCAGCAGCTCCAGTACCACCCCGGCCTCTTCCAGGCTGCGCATGGCGTGCACCGCCTGCTTCGCGGTCCAGCCCTGGTTGGCATCCAGCCGCAGCAGCGCACGGCCCTGCACGGCGGCATGGATCGCCTTGACCCGTTCGATGTCCAGCCCGATGTCCTTGCCGACCTTGATCTTCAGCGACTCGAAGCCGCGGTCGATCGCCGACAGCGAATCGGCCACCATCTTGTCGATGTAGTCCACGCTGATGGTGATGTCGGTGGTGATCACCGGGTCGCCACCGCCCAGGATCCGGTACAGCGGCGCGTCGTGCAGCTGCGCCCACAGGTCGTATACCGCGATCTCCACCGCCGCCTTGGCGCTGGTGTTGCGCTCCATCGACGACTGGATCAGCGCGCAGATGCGGTTGAGGTTGGCGACCTCCTGCCCGATCAGGCGCGGTTTGATGAAGCGGTCGATGGCCTCGATGATCGAGCCGTGTGTGTCGCCGGTGATCACCGCGGTGGCCGGTGCCTCGCCATAGCCGGTATGACCGCTGTCGGTGCGCACCAGCACCACCACGTCTTCCACGGTATCGACGGTGCGCAGTGCGGTCTTGAACGGGGTCTTCAGCGGCACGCGCAGCATGCCAAGTTCGATGTCGGTGATTTTCATCAAGGAGTCTGGGGCCGGATGCGCTGGATGTTGGTGATGCGGTCGATGTAACTCACGGTGTCGCTGGCCATCATCGGCTGCAGCGGAGTCACCGATACGCCGTTGAGGTGGGCCTGCACGCGGCGACCGTCCGCGCCGAACCAGCTGCCGCCGGCGGTGTCGTGGATCATCCACGCCTGCCCGTCGAGCTGGCCGATGGTCACCATGACGTGCCCCGGGATGTAGACCAGGTCGCCCACCTGCAGCTGCTGCACGGCGGCGCTGCGCGTTTGGGCGTCGTCCTTCGCGCTGAACGCGATCCGGTCCAGCGCCGGGCTGACGGCCTGCGCGCTGGTATTGCGCGGCACCAGCACGCCGAAGCTGCGGTAGATCTCCGACACGAAGCCACTGCAGTCGCGGGTATCGTAGGAATGACCCCAGCCGTAGCGCTCGCCGAGGAACTTGAAGGCCTGGGTGAGCACATTGCGCGGGGTCAGCGGCAGGTAATCGCTGGCGGTGTCCTGCGAACGCGGCAGCAGCGCCGGCACCAGCGCCAGCGTGCCATCGGTGTTGCGCACCGGCAGCTGCACCACGTGCGCGGCGTGTGCCTGCTGGCCGTTCACGGTCTGGTTGAGCGGCCAGTCGGCGATCACCGGCACGCGCACGCCCATCTCCAGCTGCAGGCGCGACACCCGCGGCTCTTCCGGGGTGAATGCAGTGAACGCGGTGGCGCCGGTCACCACCCGATAAGGTCCGTGCTGGCCGTAGCCGAACACGGCGTCCGCGCTGCCAATGCCGACGAAGCGCTTTTCAATCCACGCCGAATAGCGCTCGCTGGTGACGAACAGCCACTGCCCGTCGGCGCTTTCGTGCAGCACCGCCACCGCATCGCCGGGGAACAGCGCCGATTCCTGGAAGCGGTCGATATCGGTGTCGCCCTGCGTGGTGAATACCCGCAGCGCGGTCGGGAACGCACGCAGCGCGGCGCGGTGGGTCACCAGCCCGTAGTGCAGCGGGCGTTCGGCGGGAATGGACGCCAGCGCGAGGTTGGCCTCGATGGCGGTACGCGCGGCGGCGGGCACCGGGTGTCCGTCTTCGCCGAACAACGGTTTTTCCGGCCAGCGCGACAGCGCCTGGATGTCGGCCAGTACGCGCGCCCGCCCCAGCCGCGCGGGAAGTGCCCGCAGGTCGTGGATCGCCTTGTCTTCCGCACGCATGCGCGCGTTCTGCGCGGCAATGCCTGCGCTGTCCAGGATCACCCGGTCGGGATCGGGCAGTCGCGCCGCCCAGAACGCCGGGTCGAGGTAGGCCTCGCGCAATCCAACCACGCCGCCGAAGGCCGGCGGCGGCCCGAATGGCGACTCGGCCCAGCTCGCGCTGCCCGGCAGCAGCAGCAGCGCCGCCAGCATCGCGCGGGTCGGCCACGCAGGCCGCGCGGAGCGGCGGGGGGAAGCCTGGATCATGGAGCGGTCATCCTCCTCGGAAGCGTCAGGAATATTTATTCCTTTTTTCAGCGAAAGCAAGAATAAATTATTGACCCCCTGTCAGGCCCGTGTTACACAGCGATTACCACCCGCACCTTGGGAAGTGTCGCTGTGGATCTGCCCGTACGAAAACCGCGCTCTGCCTCGACCTTCGCCCGTCGCGCCGCCACGGCGTGCCTGCTGCTGGGCATGGCATCGGGTCAGGCGCCGGTGCTGGCCCAGGACGCGGTGATCGCGCAGATCGACCAGGGCCAGTTCGCCGCGGCTGAAGCGCGCATCAGTGAACGCCTGGCCGACCCCGCCCTCAGCGATGAGCAGCGTGCCGCGTGGACCTTCCAGCGCGAACGCATGCGCCGCATGAAGCTGGATTTCAGCCTGGACGAAGCGGGCGCCAAGGCGCAGCTACGCAGGCAGATTCCCGACCTGCGCGACGACGAGTTCGCGCGCTGGGATGCGGCCGGCCTGCTCGAGCACCTGGATATCGATGGCGAGCGCCGCTGGTTCAAGCGCGCCCCGTCCAACCTGTTCCGGATCAGTGCCGAAGCACGCGCCCGCCGTGCACCCGGCGTGCCGCTGCCGGTCGACGGCCCGTACGAACAGCTTGCCCCGCACCACCATGAAGTCGTGGCGGCCACCCGCAGCGGCGCAGGTACCAGCGTGGTGCCGCGCCGGGTCGAGGTCACCCAATCCATCACCGTGAAACCTGACGCGGTGCCGGCCGGCGAACTGCTGCAGGCCTGGATTCCGTATCCGCGCTGGATCCGCGGTCAGCAGGAAGACATCACCTGGATCGGCCCGACGCAGGGCGCGGTGATCGCACCGGAAACCGCCCTGCAACGCACCGTGCACCTTCAGCAGAAGGCGGTGGCCGGCAAGCCCACCCGCTTCGAGATCCGCTACGCGCTCACCGTGTACGCGCTCCACGTGCCGATCGACCCGGCCAGGGTGCTGCCCACCCCGGAAAGCGACGCGCTGCTGCCCTATCTGGCCGAACAGCCGCCGCACGTGGTGTTCACCCCGGCGCTGCGCGCGTTTTCGCAGCGCGTGGTCGGCAGCGAAACCAACCCCTATCGCATCGCACGGAAACTGTTCGACTCCGTGGACCAGATTCCGTGGGCGGGCGCGCGCGAATACTCCACCATCTCCAACATCAGCGATTACGCGCTGCACGCCGGCCATGCCGACTGCGGGCAGCAGACCCTGCTGTTGATCGCGCTGCTGCGCCTGAACGGCATTCCCGCGCGCTGGCAGTCGGGCATGGTGTATTCCGACGATGCGGTGGGCTACAACAACCTGCACGACTGGGGCGCGTTGTACCTGGCGCCGTATGGCTGGGTGCCGATGGACGTCACCACCGGACGCCTGGACAGCACCGACCCGGCGCTGCGCGACTTCTACTTCGGCAGCCTCGACGCCTACCGCATCGCCTTCAACGACGATTTCCAGCAGCCGTTCGAGCCGGCCAAGCAGCACCCGCGCTCGGACACCGTCGACTCGCAGCGCGGCGAAGTCGAATGGGCCGGCGGCAACCTGTACTTCGATCAATGGACTTACGACTTCCAGTCGCACGTAACGCCGGCAACGGCGCGGTAGCACCCCACCGTTGGTGGGGTGACCAACATGATTATTTTCACCCTTGAAGGAGAGAGCAGGGAATGAAAGCGAACGGTTTGAAGCGCGCGGCGCTGTGCGTCGCGTTGGGAGCGTGTCTGGGCAGCCTGCTGCCCACGGTGGCATTCGCGCAGGCCGTCAGCGGCGCCGTCGCCGGCCGTGCCAGTGCCGGCGACCAGATCACCGTGGTCAGCACCAGTACCGGGCAGACCCGCACGGTCACCGCCAGTGCCGACGGTACCTACCGCCTCGGCCAGCTGCCGGTGGGCGACTACCAGCTGCAGCTCAGCCGCGACGGACAGCCGCTCGGTGAGCCGGTCGCGGTCAGCGTGGCGGTGGGCGGCACCACCACCGTGAACCTGGGCAGCGGCGGTGGGGTGGTCAACCTCGACGCGCTGCAGGTGGTCGGCACGCGCGTGGTCAACCGGGTGGATGTGTCCACCACCGAAACCTCTTTCAACGTCAACCGCCAGGAGCTGCAGCGCCTGCCGGTGGCACAGGACTTCGCCGCGGTGGCGCTGCTCGCTCCCGGCGTGGTCGGCGGCAACTCCACCTTCGGTGGCCTGTCGTTCGCCGGTTCCTCGGTGGCCGAAAACGCAGTCTTCATCAACGGCCTCAACGTCACCGACATGTACACCCGGCGCGGCTTCTCCAGCGCACCGTTCGCCTTCTTCAACGAATTCCAGGTCAAGACCGGCGGCTACTCGGTCGAGTTCGGCCGCTCCACCGGCGGCGTGATCAACGCCGTGACCCGTTCGGGCAGCAACGAGCTGAAGGGCGGCGTGGAAATCACCGCCGAGCCCAGCGCCTGGCGCTCCAGCGGCCGCGACCACTTCCACCGCGACGGCACCCCGCATTCCTACGCCAGCCGCGACGACAGCTCGTTCTTCAAGACCAACGTGTGGGGCTCCGGCGCCCTGGTACAGGACAAGCTGTTCCTGTTCGCGATGTACGAAGACCGCAACGACAGCGGCCACAACACCTCCAACGACGCCCTGACCTGGTTCAAGAACGAAAGCGAGAACGGCTTCTGGGGCGCCAAGCTGGACTGGAACATCACCGACAACCACAGCCTGGCGCTGCTGGCGTTCTCCGACGAGGGCGACGTCACCAGCGGCTCGTACAACTACGACTGGGACGAGAACCAGATCGGCGGCTGGGGCGGCGATTCGGTCACCGAAACCGGCGGCCGCAACTACTCGGCGACCTACACCGGCCATTTCGGCGAGAACTTCACCGCCCGCGCCATGGTCGGCCAGAACAACCAGCGTGCGTTCACCAGTTCCTCGCTCGACCAGGCCTGCAGCCCGGTGTTCACCGACGCCAGCTACGCCTCGCGCCTGGGCCAGCTCAACGGCCTGCGCCCGGGTTGCCATCCCACCGGCGCCGCTGTCGCCGAGCGCGACGACACCCGCGACGTAGCCCGCCTCGACTTCGAATGGCAGCTGGGTCGCCACCTGCTGCGCTTCGGCGTCGACCGCGAACTGATGACCACCGAGCAGGCCACCCGTTACCCGGGTCCGACCCAGCTCGCTTACACCGCCTACGTGGCGCGCCCGGGCGATGAAGTGTGGGACGGCGCCGGTGCCTACGTGCCGGCCGGCGTGACCGAGATGCTGCGCGCCCGCAACCGCGTTTCCGGCGGCACCTTCGAAACCGAAGCCAACGCCTTCTACCTCGAAGACATCTGGAACATCACCCCCAACCTCATGCTCAACCTGGGCGTGCGCTGGGACCGCTTCGAGAACCGCACCGCCGACGGCGATGCCTTCATCAAGATGGACGACCTGATCGCACCGCGCGTGGGCTTCTCCTGGGACGTGAAGGGCGACGCCACCACCAAGCTGTTCGGCAACGCGGGCCGTTACTACCTGCCGGTCACCAACAACATCAACGTCAACTTCGCCGGTGGGCTCACCGACGAATATTCCTACTACGTGTTGAATGGCTGGCAGCAGCAGGCCAACCCGGTCACCGGCGCGCCGTACGCCGCGCCGATCATCGGCCAGCAGATCGGCCCGGTCGACACCCGCATGAACACCGGTGCGGCCGACCTGCGCCAGAGCGTGGACCGCGACCTCAAGGCGGTCTACCAGGACGAATACATCCTGGGCTTCCAGAGCATGATCAACCAGGCCTGGTCGTGGGGCGTCAACGCCACCTACCGCACCATGGACCGCGCGCTTGACGACCTGCGCCTGAACTACACCCCGTGCGGCCCGACCGGCACCACCCTGTGGCCGATCGCAAACCCGGGCGAAAGCCTGACCATCTGGGGCGATTCCAGCATCGGCTGCGCCACCGAAGGCTGGATCACCATCGACACCGCCAACAGCGGCTACCGCAAGGGCGGCAGCGGCGAAGTAGTCGGCTATTCCAAGCCCAAGCGCACCTACAAAGCACTGGAATTCCAGCTCGACCGTGGCTGGGACGAGAAGTGGCTGTTCAACGCCTCCTACCTGTGGTCGCGCAGCGACGGCAACTTCGAAGGGCCGGTCAACTCCGACACCGGCTACGGCGACACCGGCATGGTCCAGCACTGGGACCACCCGGCCAACAACGAACGCTATGGCGTGCTGTTCAACGACTTCCGCCACCAGTTCAAGCTGCGCGCGGCATATGCATTGAACGAACAGTGGTCGTTCGGCACCACCCTGCAGGTGCAGTCCGGCGGCCCGATCACCGCCTTCGGCGTGATGTGGCCGGGCGACACCGTGGCCGGTGGCAGCACCTCCAACGAAAGCGGCGGCGGTGGCACCGGCTGGCTGTGCGTGGCCAACTGTTCCGGCCCGTACGACCAGCGCCGGTTCGAATACACCCCGCGCGGTGCCTATGGTCGCCTGCCGTGGACCTGGACGATGGGTGCCAACGTCACCTGGCGCCTGCCCGTGGAGGGTATCGACCTGAGCGTGCGTCTCTCGGTGTTCAACCTGTTCAACAACCAGACCGTCGTCAACGTGCACCAGCGTTACGAAGCCCAGCCGGGCCAGTTCCGCGAAAACACCTTCAACACCGGCACGCGCTGGCAGGCCCCGCGCTACACCCAGCTGATGGCCACCTGGAACTTCTGACCGGCCCGCACGGTCGGGTGCCGACCTGATCGGCACCCGACCCCGCACCGGGGTGGCGACCCTGCGCGGGAACCTGATCCGGCGCCGGAACCCGATCCGGCGCCGGGGCGCCGATCCTGCGCCGGAACCCGACCCGGCGCGGATACCCTGGTAGGTGCCGACCGTTGGTCGGCACGCTCTGGAACCCATGCAAACCATGCATCGTTCACTGCTCCTTCTGTTGCTCCCGCTCGCCGTTGCCTCCGCACACGCATCACCCGCGGCAACGTTCGACCCCATGCTCGACGCCACCGTCCAGCACTACCATCTCCCCGGCATCGCCATGGCCGTGGTCGACAACGGCGAGGTGGTATTCACCGGCACGCGTGGCGAACGCCGCGCCGGCAGCGGCGAGCGCATCGACGCAGACACCCTGTTCAAGATCGCCTCCAACAGCAAGGCGATGACCGCCGCCGTACTCGCCCGCCTGGTCGACCGCGGGCGCCTGGCCTGGGACGACCCGGTCATCAAGCACCTGCCGCAGTTCCGCATGCATGACCCATGGGTCACCGAGCACCTGCAGGTCCGCGACCTGCTCATCCACAACAGCGGCCTGGGGCTGGGCGCCGGCGACCTGATGCTCTGGCCCGAGCCCAACCGCTTCACCCGCGCCGACATCATTGCCGGGCTGGCCCACCTCAAGCCGGTCACCAGCTTCCGCAGCGGCTACGCCTACGACAACCTGATGTACGTGGTGGCCGGCGAAGTGGCCGCCGCCGCCGGCGGCAAACCGTACGACCAGCTGCTGCGCGGGGAACTGTTCGTGCCCTTGGGCATGACCCGCTGCCAGGCCGGCAGCTGGTCGGTGGCTAAGGTGGGCAACGTGGCACAGCCGCACGCGCCGCGCGACGGGCGCAACGAAGTGGTCAGCGCCGATGCCGACGTCGCCCCGGACCTGACCTCCATGGCCGCCGGCGGCATCCGCTGCAGCCTGCGCGACATGACCCGCTGGATGCAGGTGCTGCTTGATCCCAGCCTGGTGCCGGACTGGCTGAGCGAATCGCAGCGCCGCGCGCTGTGGACCGCGCACATGCCGATGCCGCTGGGCGAGCGCCAGCGCCGTTGGGACAACGCGCATTTTTCCGCGTACGGCTACGGCTGGCGCCTGTCGGACATGGACGGGCAGTGGAAGGTCGCCCACACCGGCACGCTGTCGGGCATGTACTCCTCGCTGGCGCTGCTGCCCGACAAGAAGGTGGGCGTGGTGATCCTGATCAACGGCGAAGGCGAAGACGCCCGCACCGTGCTCATGCAGACCGCGCTGAAGTCCTTCACCGCACCGGCGCAGCAGCAGACCGTCGCCGGCTACGCCGCGCAGCTCCAGGCCGAAGCGGCCCACCGCCACGCCGCCGGCCACGTGCGCCCAGATACCACCGCCCGCAAACCCGTAGAGCCACGCCCTGCGTGGCTGAGCGGCGCCGACCATCCCGCAGCCACGCAGGGCGTGGCTCTACGGGGTGCCGACCATTCCGCAGCCACGCAGGGCGTGGCTCTACGCGGGGCGGACGATTCCGCAGCCACGCAGGGCATCGCCGTACAAGGCCTGTATCGCGACCCATGGCTGGGCCAGGCCCAGCTCTGCCCGGAAAACGGCACCCTGCGCTTCAGCGTGGACAAATCGCCGCGCCTGCGCGGCACCGTCATGCAGGTGGATACGCGCTGGCTGGTGCAGTGGGATACGCTGGGTGCGGACGCCGAACCCTGGCTGCAGGTGCAGCCGGGCAATCCGCCCACGCTGACCCTGCGTGCGATCGATCCGGACATCGACTTCAGCTATGACTTCCAGGACCTGCATTTCATTCGCATCGGCGATTGCCCTTAGCCTGCTCGGCGAGCCGCAGGCCAGCGCGCAGGCGGTCGCCATCGCCCCGGCACGCAGCGCCGAGCAGGCCGGCCTGGTCGACATCCGCAGCCTGGCGCCGGACATCCAGCTCGACGTGCGCTACGCCACCGCCAACAACTTCACCGCCCGCCCGGTGCCGGGCTATGACGCGCCGAAATGCCTGCTGCTGCGCCCGGCCGCCACCGCGCTGGCGAAAGTGGAAGCGGAGCTGCGCAGCCGCGGCTACGGCCTGCAGGTGTTCGACTGCTACCGGCCCGCACGGTCGGTACGCGCCTTCGTCGCCTGGGCGCACGACCCGCAGGAGCAGTCGCGCCAAGCCATCCAGTATCCCGGCCTGGAAAAGCCCGCTCTGTTGGGTGGTTACATCGCCGAAACCTCCGGCCACAGTCGCGGTGCCACCGTCGACCTGGGCCTGCTCGACTGCCGCAGCGCGCCCTGCCGCAGCGTGGACATGGGCACCGACTTCGATTTCTTCGGGCCGCGCGCACATACCGACGCGCCCCACATCAGCGCCGAACAGCGCCGCAACCGCCAGACCCTGCTGCAGGCCATGCAGCGCCAGGGCTTTGCCAACTACCCGCAGGAATGGTGGCACTTCACCCTCAGCCCCGAACCCGACCCGGGCACCGCCTACGACGTGCCGGTGCGCTGAGCCGGGGCGCCGCTACAATGCGCGCTCACCGAACGCCTGGACCACGATGAACCTGCCGCTGCACTTTGGATTGCTGGGCACGCTGGAAGCCGGGCTCATCGCCCTGCTGGTCGGCCTGCTGGTGTACGCGCTGTGGCAGCGGCTGTGCCGCTGGGCGGGCTGGTCGCTGGGGCACGCCATCGGCTGGGCCAGCGTGATCTCGGTGGTGGCCTCGGCCGGCATCGATGCATGGAAGCTGTTCTACATGGGCATCGTGCGGCTGGAGTCGCCGTTGTACGCGCGGCTGTACCTGGCCACCATCCACGACCCGAATGAACTGGGCTCGCGCGTGGTGCTGGAAGTGGCCGGTGCACTGGGCGGTGTTGCATTGGGCTGGCTTGTGTTCAGTTCGCGCTCAGGCGAAAAAATCGCCAACCCGGACTGAGTTTTCGTTCGCATCCGGTTAAATCCGGGCCGATTGAATGGACGTGTTACCAACCGCTCACCTGCGCGTAACCACCGCGGTAAAGGAGCGCTGCGCGGTTGTGGTTAAGACCGCGTGCGCACCCCGATCGGCGCGCAAGATCGATTCACAAACGGGCTGGCAGTGTGGGGCCGTGCGGAAAACAACGAGCCGCGCACCATCCCTAAAGGAGACCACCCACATGACTATTCGCAACCGCAAGCCCCTGATCGCCCTGATCGTCGCCGCAGGCAGTGTGCTGGCCATTCCGGCGATGGCGCAGACCGCCCAGCAGAGTGCAGCGCAGGCCCAGACCCAGGCCGCGCAGGCCCAGCAGTCGGCGGCGCAGGCAAGCGACGCGGCTGACGCGGCGAGCGGCGCGGCCGCCCAGGCCTCCGCGCAGTCCGGCGGCGGCGGTGGCCAGACCTGGGCCAGCGTCGACACCGACGGCGACGGCGCCATCAGCAAGTCCGAGGCAGCCGTGAACGCCGGCCTTGCCCAGGTGTTCGACCAGGCCGACAGTAACAAGGACGGCAAGCTCACCCCGGACGAGTACAAAGCCTACGTAGCCGCCCAGCAGGGCGCAGCCGCCGGCGGCAATGCCGCCCCGGGCCGCTGACGCATCGGGCCGGGCGCCGTTCATGGCGCCCGCCCGCAGCGCCGACGGTAGCGCTGCCGGTAGTGCCGACTGTTAGTCGGCACCCCCATCCGGAGCCGACAACCCAGCAGCACCCCTGAAACCGCTGGACAACGGTGAACGGTCAGGAAGGGCGGCCTCGGCCGCCCTTCCTTCTTTCCGCCTTGTTATCCTTCCCCGATGATGACCTCCCTGCCAACGCCCCACGGCGCCATCGGTCTGGTCGGTTTTGACGGTGACGACACGCTGTGGAAGAGCGAGGACTATTACCGCAAGGCCGAGCTGGAATACCTCAACATCCTGGCGCGTTACATCGACGTGCACGACACCGCCACCGCGCGGCACCTGCTCGACGTGCAGCAGCGCAACCTCGGTGTGTTCGGCTATGGCGTCAAGGGCATGACCCTGTCGATGCTGGAAGCCGCCATCGAAATTACCGAACAGAAGATCGCCGCACGCGACCTGCAGCTGATCCTGGACATCGGCCATGAAACCCTGCGCCATCCGGTCGAACTGATCGACGGCGTACGCGAATCGGTGGCCGAGATCGCCCGCGACTACCCGGTGGTGCTGATCACCAAGGGTGACCTGTTCCACCAGGAAGCCAAGATCAAGGTCGCCAACCTGCGCGACCTGTTCCCGCGCATCGAGATCGTCTCCGAAAAGGACCCGGAAACCTACGCCCGCGTGCTGGAGGAATTCGACCTGCCGATGGAGCGCTTCGTCATGGTCGGCAACTCGCTGCGCTCGGACATCGAACCGGTGGTCACACTCGGTGGCTGGGGCATCCACACCCCGTATGCAGTGACCTGGGCGCACGAAACCCAGCATGGCGTAGCCGCCGACGAGCCGCGCATGGTCGAAGCGGCCACCGCCTTCGACTGGCCGCAGGCCCTGCGTGCCATCGAAGCCAAAGCGGCGGGCGGTTGAGCCGATGAAGGTCCTGCGCGCGCTGCTGGTGGCATTCCTGCTGTGGCTGCCGTTGCAGGCCGCCGCGCAGCAGACCGCCGCCGAGTCCGATGCCTACCAGGTGGATACCGGCGACAGCTGGGTGGACGCCCAGCTGCAGGACATCAACCGCTATGCCGAGCGCTACCCGGACAGTTTCCTCGACGAGGTCGCCCGCTACGCCGGGGTCTCGCGCGGCTACATCGCCGCGCTGTTCCAGACCCACGGCTGGCAAGCCGGCGACATCTACTTCGCCTGTTTCTGGAGCAAGGTGACCGAACGTTCCTGCCGCGACAGCGTCAAAGCGTGGTCGCAGGCGGTCCCGGAAGAAGGGCAGCCCAAGCGCTGGGCCGACGTCGTCGCCGACATGCCTGTCACCCCGACCAACCTGCACTGGCGCGCCCTGCGCCACGCCATCGTCGCCAGCCACGACCACTGGGACCGCCCGGTCACGCTGGACGCCACCCTGAAAGCCCAGCTGGGCGACCGCGCCAAGCGCGACCGTGCGGCCACGGAAGCTGCCACCACGCGCGACCGCTGACGCAAGGCGCGCTAACGCATGCGGCGGGCTGATGGGGGGGCGGTAACGCACGTGGCTGGCTAATCGGGGTGCGGTAGGGTCGGTTCCCAAACGACCGCCGACAGGGTGCCCGCGTTCGGTGATGGCATGACCCCCGGCGGGGACGGCTTTCGTTTCTGCCCACTGTCATGCGTTACCGGGCGTGGACCTGCCATCGGCGGTCGTTTGGGAACCAACCCTACCGCTCCGGTTCGGAGCGCCGCCGTGATGTTGCTCTGCACTTCGCCCCGTCCGCTCGGCAGTAACGCACGTGGCTGGCTGATCGGGGTGCGGTAGGGTCGGTTCCCAAACGACCGCCGACAGGGTGCCCGCGTTCGGTGATGGCATGACCCCCGGCGGGGACGGCTTCTGTTTCTACCCTCTGTCATGCGTTACCGGGCGTTGGCCTGCCATCGGCGGTCGTTTGGGAACCGACCCTACCGCTCCGGTTCCAAGCGCCGCCCCGATGCTGCTGTGCACCTCGCCGCCGCCGCTCGGAGGCGGTAACGCACGTGGCTGGCTGATCAGGGTGCGGTAGGGTCGGTTCCCAAACGACCGCCGATAGGGTGCCCGCGTTCGGTGATGGCATGACCTCCGGCGGGGACGGCTTTTGTTTCTGCTCACTGTCATGCGTTACCGGGCGTTGACCTGGCATCGGCGGTCGTTTGGGAACCGACCCTACCGCTCCGGTTCCGAGCGCCGTCCTGATGCTGCTCTGCACCTCGCCCCGTCCGCTCGGAGGCGGTAACGCACGTGGCTGGCTGATCGGGGTGCGGTAGGGTCGGTTCCCAAACGACCGCCGACAGGGTGCCCGCGTTCGGTGATGGCATGACCCCCGGCGGGGACGGCTTTCGTTTCTGCCCACTGTCATGCGTTACCGGGCGTTGGCCTGCCATCGGCGGTCGTTTGGGAACCGACCCTACCGCGGCGGTTCCAAGCGCTGCCCCGATGCTGCTGTGCACCTCGCCGCCTCCGCTTCGCTGCGCGACAATACGCGCCTGCTTTTCCCTTCGTGTTCCATTGCCGAGTACGTAATGAGCGCCGACCGTTTCGTTTCACCCGACGATATCCGCAGCCTGTTCGCCCAGGCCATGTCCACCATGTACCGCACCGAAGTGCCGCTGTACGGCACCCTGGTCGACCTGGTGGCCGAGATCAACGATGCCGTGCTCACCGACAACCCGGCCCTGGCCGACCAGCTCGAGCGCAATGACGAGCGCGCCCGCCTGGCCCAGGAACGCCACGGCGCCATCCGCGTCGGCACCGCCGACGAGCTCGCCACGCTGGGCCGCCTGTTCGCGGTGATGGGCATGTACCCGATCGGCTATTACGACCTGTCCGTGGCCGGCGTGCCGGTGCACTCCACCGCCTTCCGCCCGCGTACCGCCTCGGCGCTGGCCGCCAATCCGTTCCGCGTGTTCACCTCGCTGCTGCGACTGGAACTGATCGAAGACCAAGCGCTGCGCGGCGAAGCCGCACGCATCCTCGCGCGCCGCCGCATCTTCACCGACGACGCGCTGGCCCTCATCGCGCAGGCCGAACGCGACGGTGGCCTCGATGCAACCGACGCGCGCCGCTTCGTTCTGGCGGCGCTGGAAACCTTCCGCTGGCACAGCGATGCCACCGTCTCGCTGGCGACCTACAACGCGCTGAGCAACGCGCACCGGCTGGTGGCCGACGTGGTCAGCTTCCGCGGCCCGCACATCAACCACCTCACCCCACGCACGCTGGACATCGACGCCGCCCAGGCCGGCATGCTCGCCCGTGGCATCGATGCCAAGGCCGTGGTCGAAGGCCCACCGCCGCGCCGCTGTCCGATCCTGCTGCGCCAGACCAGCTTCAAGGCGCTGGAAGAAACCGTGAACTTCCCGCACGGCGAGGGCGGCGATGCCGGCACTCACACCGCGCGCTTCGGCGAGATCGAACAGCGTGGCCTGGCGCTCACCCCGAAGGGCCGCGCGCTGTATGACCAGCTGCTGGCCCAGGCGCGCGACGCCGGCGGCGCCGGCAGTACTGGCCAGGACTATGCAACGCGCCTGGCCGCAGCGTTCGCCGGCTTCCCGGACGACCACGACACCCTGCGCCGCGAAGGGCTGGGCTACTACCGCTACGCCCTCACCGACGCGGGCCGCGCCGACCCGGCCGCAGTGGGCGACCTGCCGGCCGAAGCACTGGTGGCCGCGGGCCTGGCCAGTGCCGACCCGATCGTCTACGAAGATTTCCTGCCGGTCAGTGCCGCGGGTATTTTCCAGTCCAACCTGGGCGGTGAAGAGCAGCGCGCCTACGCCGCGCACGCCAACCGCGATGCGTTCGAGCAGGCGCTGGGCATGAAGGTGGAGGATGAGTTCGTGATTTACGAGCGCCTGCAGAACGAGTCGCTCGACAGCCTGCGCGGTTGATTGAACGGGGCGACCCGTTGAATCACCGCGATGCGGATGCGAAACCGGTAGGGTCGCATCCCAATCGACGATGTGCATGGATGCACGAGTGGCGCGGCCGCAGGATGCGGAGGAGCGCCCCGCCGTGGAATGTTCCGCGTTCGGTTGTGGCATGAATCACGGCGGGGACGGCGGTTGTTTTTTTGCCCGAGGTCATGCGTTACCGGCCGTTGCACCGTTATCGGCAGTCGTTTGGGAACCGACCCTACCACGGCGCATTGCGATTGAATAACGTAACCGCGGCGTATTGCGATCTAATAACGAAAAAAAAACGCCGGGAAATTCCCGGCGTTCTTCATTGCACCCCATCAAATCTTCATCGTCCCCGTCTCCAACCACCGCTGGTGCCACGACAACGCTTCCGGCAACAGGTGTGGGGTGTGCTTGCCGTAGCTGTCCCGGCTCGCCCGCTCGAAATAATCGTTCAACTGGTCGCGGAAATCCGGGTGCGCGCAGTTATCAATCACCGCACGCGCGCGCTTGCGCGGCGGCAGCCCACGCAGATCCGCCAAGCCCTGTTCGGTCACGATCACCGACACATCGTGCTCGGTGTGGTCCACATGGCTCACCATCGGCACGATCGCGGAAATGGTGCCGTTCTTCGCCGTGGACGGGCTGAGGAACGCCGACAGGAACCCGTTACGCGCGAAATCGCCCGAGCCGCCAATGCCATTCATGATCCGCGTGCCCATCACGTGGGTGGAATTGACGTTGCCGTACAGATCCACCTCGATCATCCCGTTCATGCCGATGCAGCCCAAGCGGCGCACCAGTTCCGGATGGTTGGAGATCTCCTGCGTGCGCATGATGATGCGCTCGCGGTAGAAATCGATGTGCTCCTTGAACGTCTCATTGGCCTGCGGGCTCAGCGCGAACCCGGTGCACGAGGCGTAGCTCAGCACCCCGTCGCGCAGCAGGTCCAGCATGCCGTCCTGGATCACCTCGGTGAACGCGCTCAGGTCGCGGAAGCCGCTCTTTCCCAGCCCCGCCAGCACTGCATTGGGGATGTTGCCCACGCCGCTCTGCAGCGGCAGCAGGTTGGCCGGCAGGCGGCCGCGCGCCACCTCGTGCTGCAGGAACTCGATCAGGTAGGCGGCAATCTGCTCGCTGGTCTGGTCGATCGGGCTGAACGGGCTGTTGCGGTCGGGTCCGTTGGTGCGCACCACCGCCACGATTTTATCCGGGTCGCAGCGCAGCGCGGTTTCGCCGATGCGGTCGTTGCCGTGGATCAGCGGAATCGGCTTGCGATGCGGCGGCAGCGCGGTGCCGTAGTAGATGTCGTGCATGCCGTCCACACCGGCCGGCTGCCATTCGTTGACCTCGACGATCACCTTCTTGGCCAGGTCCAGCCAGGTCTTGTTGTTGCCCACCGAGGTGGAGGGCACCAGCGAACCGTCTTCGCGGATCGCGGAAACCTCGATCACCGCCGTATCGATCTCGCCATAGAACCCGAACCACACATGCTGCGCCACGTGGCTGAGGTGGATGTCGATGTAATCCAGCAGGCCGGCGTTGATGCGGTTGCGCGCGTCCGGGTCGCTCTGGAACGGCATGCGCATGGCGATGCCATCGGCCTTGGCCAGCGCGCCATCCAGTTCCGGCGCGGTGGAGGCACCGGTCATCAGGCTGATCTGGAAGGGCAGGTTGTCGGCGTGGAACGCCTCGATGCGCTGCGCCAGCGCCACCGGTACCGCCTTGGGGTAGCCCGAACCGGTGAAACCACTCATGGCCACCGTCTCACCCGGCTGGATCAGCGCGGCGGCGGCTTCGGCAGATACAACGCGAGCGCGCAGGCGCGCGTCGGCAATGCGATCAACGGACATGACGACTACGTTTTGTGGGGGATATTCATTATCCGCCATACCACCCCCATCCCGGGTGCGACCAAGGTGGAATGGCGCTCTCCGGGTATATGAGCTCCTATTCAGTTAAATGAGGGCATCTGTACCCGTCAGTATTGTTTTGCAGTGCAGCGTGCAACTTGCTCGCGGAGCCTAGAAGATCGCCCTGCATCCCGACGTGGGGGAGGGAGCAGAGCCCGCTGGCAGTTCGCTGCAAGCGGGCTTTTTTATGTCTGAAATTCGGCAGATGCCCAATTCATTGAAGGGCACTGCGCCATGCCGGACGGACGGCGCGGCACCTTGGTAGGGTCGCATCCCGATCGACCGCCGTTGGATCACCCACGTTCGATGGGGCATGAACTTGGGCGGGGAAGGCCTTTGTTTCTGCCAACGGACATGCGTCACCGGGCGTTGACCCGTTATCGGCGGTCGTTTGGGAACCGACCCTACCGCACCGTGTCCGTGCCATTCGGGCGCCGCGCGCGGCCCCATGCATAATCGGTGTATGCCGATTCCTGCCGATGCCGTCCCCGCCGCCCTCATCCCCCTGGTCGATCGCGCGCTCGCCCGCCTTGCGCTCAGCCTGAACGACTCAGGATCGTGGCCGCCCCCGGAGCCGATCCTCGCCCAGCTCCGCCTGCTGGCCATCACCAGCGACTTCGCCATCGACACGCTGTGCCGACAGCCCGCACTTCTGTCGCAATTGACCCAAAACGACTGCCCGCCGCTGCCGCTCCCGGAACTCGATCCGCAGCAGCCGGCGGACTGGCCGGTGCGCCTGCGCCGTTACCGCACCGCCTGTTCCACGCGCCTGATCTGGCGCGACCTGGAAGGCCTGGACGACGTGCCCGCCACCCTGGCCGGGGCCACCCGCCTGGCCGAGGAATGCCTGGGCCTGGCGCTGGCCGCGCTGGAGCAGGAATTCGCCACCCGCCACGGCGTGGTCCGCGCCGCCGACGGCAGCGCCCAGCAGCTGGTGGTGTTCGGCCTGGGCAAGCTCGGCGGCGGCGAGCTCAACTTCAGTTCCGACGTCGACCTGGTCTACGCCTACCCGCAGGGCGGCGAATCCGACGGCGCGCGCCCGCTCGCGGCCGAGGAATACTTCGCCCGGCTCGGCCAGCGCCTCGCACGCCTGCTCGACGACACCACCGTGGACGGCTTCAGCCACCGCGTCGACCTGCGCCTGCGCCCCTTCGGCAGCGCTGGCCGCGTCGCGCTCTCCTTCGCCGGCATGGACCAGTACTTCCAGCGCGAAGGCCGCGACTGGGAGCGCTACGCCTGGCTCAAGGCGCGCGCCGTGGCCGGTGACATCGCCGCCGGCGAAGCCTGGCTGCAGTCCCTGCGCCCGTTCGTCTACCGCCGCTACCTCGACTTCACCGCGCTCGACGGCCTGCGCGAAATGAAAGCCGCGATCACCGCCGAAGTCTCCCGCCGCGACATGTTCGACGACATCAAGCGCGGCCCCGGCGGCATCCGCGAAATCGAGTTCCTCGCGCAGGCCCTGCAGCTCATCCGCGGTGGCCGCGAAGCCAGCCTGCGCGAGCGCCGCCTGCTGCACGCGCTGCCGGCGCTGGTCGCTTGCGGGCAGATGGCCGCACAGGACGGCGACGACCTGCTGCACGCCTACGGCTTCCTGCGCCGGCTCGAAAACCGCCTGCAGATGCTGCGCGACGCCCAGACCCATGCGCTGCCCGCCGACCCCGCCGACCGCCTGCGCATCGCCTGCGGGCTGGGCTACGCCGACTGGGACGCGCTGGTGGCGGCGTTGGATGTGCAGCGCGAACGGGTCAGCACCGAATTTGCCGTGCTGCTCGCGCCGCGTGCCGGGCAGGCCGCCCCGGATGCGCTGGCCAACTACTGGCGCGGCATGCCCGACCGCGGCGATGCCGAAGTCCTGGCCAACGCCGGCTTCCACGATCCCAATGGTGCCGACCAGTCCCTGCGCGACTTCGCCCAGTCACTGGGCGTAAAGTCGCTCAGCGACACCGCCCGCGCACGCCTCGACCGCGTGCTGCCCGCCCTGCTGCACGCCGCCACCCGCTCGCCGCAGCCCGACGCCGCGCTCAAGCGCGTGCTCGGCCTGCTGCAGGCCATCCTGCGCCGCACCAGCTACCTGGCGCTGCTCGACGAACAACCCAGCGCGCTGTCGCGGCTGGTCGACGTGCTCGCGCGCAGCGCACTGCTGGCCGAACGCATCGCCGCCTACCCGTTGCTGCTGGACGAACTGCTCGACGTGCGCGTCTCCGGCCCCATGCCCGACGCCGCCGCGATGCAGGCCGAGTGCGATGCCGCGCTGGCCGTGGACGACCCGGAAGCCGCTCTGCGCCTGCTCAATGAAACCCGCCTCGCATTGAGCTTCCGCATGGCCCTGGCCACGCTGGACGGCCGCCAGCGCGCCGTGGACAGCACCCGCCAGCTCGCCCAGCTTGCGCAGGCCGTGGTGGTCACCGCGCTGGCGATGGCGGATGCGGACATGCGCCGCGCGCACGGCGAAGTGCCCGGTGGGCGATTCGCGATCATCGGCTACGGCAGCCTGGGCGGTCTGGAACTCGGCTTCGGCTCGGACCTGGACCTGGTGTTCCTGCACGACCACCCGGCCGACCAGGACAGCAGCAACGGCGCGCGCCCGCTGGATCCGGGCCGCTGGTACGCGCGGCTGGCGCAGAAGGTGATGGCGCTGCTCGGCGCGGTCACCGCCGCCGGCCGCCTGTACGACATCGACGTGCGCCTGCGCCCGGACGGCGGCAAGGGGTCGCTGGTGTCATCGCTGGCCAGCTACACCGAATACCAGCGCGAGCGCGCCTGGACCTGGGAACACCAGGCCCTGGTACGCGCGCGCGGGATTGCCGGCGACGCCAGCCTGCTGGCCGACTTCGAACGGATCCGCGCCACCACCCTGGCCAAATCGCGCGAACGGGACGTCCTGTTCGCCGACGTCATCAAGATGCGCGGCCGCATGCGCACCGAACTGGACCGCAGCGACGCCGCGCGCTGGGACCTGAAGCAGGGCGCCGGCGGCATCGTGGACTTGGAGTTCCTGCTGCAGACCGGCGTGCTCGACAGCGCAGCCACCCACCCGCAGGTAGTGGAACCGCGCGACACCCCGAGCCTGATCGACCAGCTCGCCAGCATCGCCTGGCTGCCGGGCGGCACCCGCGAGGCGCTGCACGAAGCGCACGCCGCGTTGCTGGACGTGGGATTGGCGTGCACGCTGGACAGGAGACCGCGATTGGCGGTGCCAACGCCCGCCCTGGAAGAAGCGCAGCGCGTCATCACCGCAGCCTGCGAAGCGGCAGAATTGCCCTTCGGTAGGGTCGGTTCCCAAACGACCGCCGATACCGGTTCAACGTTCGGTAACGCATGACCTTGGACAAGAGCAAACGCCGTCCCCGAAGTTGTTCATGCCACAACCGAACGCGGAAAACCTAACGGCGGTCGATAGGGATGCGACCCTACCGGTACTCCATCGCAACGTGCCTGGACTCATCAAGCGGTACGGAAATGCCTTCCGGTAGGGTCGGTTCCCAAACGACCGCCGATAGCGGTCCAACGTTCGGTAACGCATGACCCCGGACCAAAGCAAACGCCGTCCCCGACGTTGTTCATGCCACAACCGAACGCGGAAAACCTAACGGCGGTCGATAGGGATGCGACCCTACCGGTACTCCATCGTTACGTGCCTGCACCCATCACGCCGCACGCGGCGCCATCTTCCACAGCAACGCGCGGAACGGTGCCAGCAGGAACACGCCGATGGCCAGCTTCACCGCCAGGTCGCCCGCTGCCCAGCTCACCCACGGCAAGCTCGAGCCGGCAAACGCAATGCTCCAGAAAATCGTCGTATCCAACGTCGCACTGCACGTGGTCGCCACCATCGGCGCGCGCCACCAATGCCCGCGCCGTAAGCGATCAAACACGGTGATATCCAGCAGCTGCGCGGCGATGAACGCCAGGCACGAGGCCACCGCAATACGCGGTGTGGCGATCCAGATCGACAGCACCACCGCCAACGCAAACCCGGCCCATGCCACCCTGCGTGCCGCCGCGGGACCAAACCGGCGGTTGATCAGGTTGCTCACCAGGAACGCCACCGGGTAGCTGAAGGCGCCCCACGTGAGCCAGTCGTTGATCGGGTACTGCACCAGCACGTTCGAGCCCAGCACCACCGCGCCCATGGCCAGCACCGCCAGCAGCAGCGAGCGCGGGGTCAACGGAGCGAACACGATGTCAGGGCGCGCGGTCATGGCGTACCAGGGGCAGGGCAGGGAAGCCGCGGATTATCCCCGCTCCGCGCCCCCGCAGCCACCCCGCGCCATTCACCTGACGATTCGGCCCAATCTAATGATTCATCTCATCAATCGGCCCGGCCAAGGCGATCCACCTCACCGATCGGCCCGACGCAACGATCCACCCCACCAACCGGCTCGACGCAACGATTCATCTCACGGGCCGCCCCGACGCAATGAACCCCCGTAGAGCCGGGCTCTGCCCGGCTGCTCTCCTACCACCGCTCGCTGGAACTACTCGCCGCCGCATCCGCCGTCGGCAAAAACGCCAGCGCCGTGCCCTGCGCATCGGCCACCATCCACCCGGCACCGGCCTCGGTAGGCGTGAAGGCCAACACATCGCCGACCTTCAGCGCCTGTGCCGGACTGTCATCCCGCGCAGGCCACTGCACCACGGCCAGGTCGCCAGGTGCCTCCGGGTTCTTCAATGCCACCTGGTACGCACCATCGGCCTGCCGCTCCACCTTCTCCACGGTAAGCGGCGGCAACGGACCGGCCTTCGTGCCAGCGGTGCCAGTCCCCTTCCCCTTGGCCGCACTGCGCCGCTCCGAACCCTTCGCCGAACCCTTGAACCCCGCGGCCGTCAGCCAGATCGGCGCGGTAACCACTGCAATGCTCACGTAGGCGCTCAGCGCCGCGTAGCTCACCGACTGCTGGCTCGGGGTGAAGTGCTGCGCACCGGCCTGCGGTGCGGCAATGGCCACGCTCAGTGCCACGGCCAGGATCGAATAACGCTTCATGCCAACTCCTTCTGCAAAGGCGGTACCGGCAGCATGCCGGCATCGCGGAAAATCGTCACGGCTTCGGTGCCGCCATCCCCGCCACCGGCACATGCGCCACGCTCAACTCCTGCGCCAGCACCCCGCGCTTCTGCAGGAAATCAAACACCGATTCCACCGTTACCACCGAATAATTCCCGGAAACGCGCTCGCTGGCCGGGTGGTCGGTAGTGGCCGCATTGGCCGAGAAGAACCGCGCGCCCAGCCGCTTGCCCACGCCGATATGCAACGAACTGGGCTGGTACATCTGCTCCTTCAACCACGTCTGCACCTGCGCGCGTCGCACCAGCAACGTGCCATCGCGCGACTGTGCGATCGCCGCCGCCAGCACCTCCAGCACCCACTGGTTGGAGTTCTGGTATTCATCGCTGAAGGGATAGGCCACCACGCTGTAACGCGGTTCGTGCAGCGCCTTGGCCTGGATCGCGGGCGGCGTCAGCATCGCCTTCAACGCCGCGCGCACGGCCGGCGTCGGCACGCCCACGCGCAGGTCGGTATGCGTGCCGGTTTCGCCGATGAAGTTGCTCAGCCCCTCGCGGAACAGCGTGGATTCGGATGACTTGCAGCGGTTGAGCAGATGCACCGTGCGCCAGCTGCCGTCGTCCTCGCGCACCGCGAAGGCCAGATGGCTGTGGCGCAGGCCGTACCGGCTCAGGTCCTGGCCGCCGCGCGCGATGATGACCACATCGACGTCGTCCAGGGCTTCCAGGGCTTCATCGGCGCGCTGCGCCACATCGAACATCGATGCAAGCGCGGCCGGGGTGGGGTGGCGCTCCATGCACTCGGGCTGTTGCGATTGGGCCTGGGCCGCCGGGGCGGCCAGCCAAAGAACCGCGCACAGCAGTGCGGGCAGCGCGATGCGCTTCATGGGCGGTGCGGGGCAGGGCAGGTCCATTGCAGTTCAGTCTCCGGCGGTACGGGGCCGCGCGGGCATCATAGCCGTACCAGGCTGTCTGCCGACCAACGGTCGGCGCTACCGGGGTGCGGCAACGGCGGGTAGTGACACCCCACGGGTGTCATCGCAGACCCAGACCACCCCACATCTTCCCCCCGTTCACCGGCTCAACTCCCGCGCACAGGGCTCACTCACAGGTACGGGCGGATCCTCCGGCCAGCGCTCGTTCTTCTGCGCGTCCGTGCGCGGCGGCTGGTTGCGATACGCAGTGAGCTCCTTGTGGCAGCTCCACGACACCGCGTCCTGCCCGGTGGGCATGCTGGAACACCCCGCCATCAACACGACAATCAATCCCAACACCGCACTACGCATGCGCGTCCTCCGTCCCTGGTGAACCTCGAATCTACCGCATCGTCGCCGCATCGGCAGCCACGCACACACCGCCGTCAGGCGCGGATACCCAACGCCTCGCGCACCTGCGCAGCAACGCGCCCGGTTTCGCGCAACGGTTCAATCGGGCCCACGCAACTCCAGTCCAGCCAGCGTTCCTGCAAGCGCCCACGCGCGCGCAGCGCCTGCTGGAACTGCACCATGCGCCCCTGCGCCTGCTGTTCCAGTGCCACCGCCACCGGCAGGCGCGTGCCGCAGGCTTCGGAAAGCAGGTTCACCGAATCGGGCGAAACCACCACCCGGTCGGCCCAGCCCAGCAGCCCCGCGTACGGGTTCACCCCGTCGCCGCCATCGCCCCAGATCACATGCGGCACATCGGCGAACGCACTGCGAAGCACCCCCACCAGCGCCGGCGGCGTGCGCCGCGACGTGGTGGCCAGCAGGCTGCCGCCCTCCGCGCGCAACTGGTCGGCCAGCTGCTGGAACACCTTCACCATGTCCGGCTCGTGCCACGGCGCGTGCGGGGTCGGCCCGCCTACCAGCAGCGCCGTACGCGGCCCGGGCAGCTCGCCGAAACCGGCAAATGCCGCACGGCCCACCGCAAGCCAGTCATCGTCCACCGGGTTCAAGCTGCCGAGCAGGGTGAGCACGTTGCTGCCGCGCAGGCGGTCGTGCTCGGGCACCACCAGCAGGTCCCAATGACGCGTGCCCAGCCGCGGGTCCAGGATCTGCACCACCTTGCTGCCGCGCCGGCGCAGTTCGCGCAGCGCCCCGGCCGCCTGGCGGCCACAGCCCACCACCAGCTGCGGCGGTTGCGCAGTCAATGACGCGAATGCCTCGCCGTAGCCCCCGGCCATGCCCGGCAGCCAGCGCGGCGCCGCCCACTTCCACGGCGCGCGCGGCACCAACACCAGCGGCCGATGCACCCCCAGCTTCAGTGCCGTGGCCAGCGCCACCGCCTGCCGGACATTGCCGGCGCGGCCGTCAGTGATCGTCCAGGGCGGACTCCATCGTTTCACGTGTGGCATTAATTCGTTTCAATAAGGCTGGGTGTTGCAACAGTCGCGACACTCTACACTGCGAACCTTCGCCGGCCGCCGCTGCCCTTAAGGTAGCGCACGGTGAACAGGATTCCCTTTCTACCGGAGGCTTCATGTCCAACGTGCTCAACGATGTTGCGCTCGACCAGTTGTTCCGTACCGCCCGTACCCAGAACGCCTTCCTCGACAAGCCGGTGGAAGACGACCAGCTCAAGGCGCTGTACGACCTGCTGAAGTGGGGCCCCACCGCCGCCAACGGCAGCCCGGCGCGCTTCGTGTTCGTGAAGTCCGCCGAAGCCAAAGCCAAGCTGGCCCCCGCGCTGTCCGAAGGCAACCACGACAAGACCCTGGCCGCGCCGGTCACCGTGATCATCGGCTTCGACGAAGACTTCCACGAAAAGCTGCCGTACCTGTTCCCGCACACCGACGCCAAGGCCTGGTTCGACGGCCCGCGCGAAGGTCGCCACGAATCGGCGTTCCGCAACGGCAGCCTGCAGGGCGCCTACCTGATCCTGGCCGCGCGCGCGCTGGGTCTGGACGCCGGCCCGATGAGCGGTTTCGACCCGGCCAAGGTCGACGAAGCCTTCTTCAAGGGCACCACCATCAAGTCGAATTTCCTGGTCAATCTGGGTTACGGTGATTCTTCGGGCCTGTTCCCGCGCCTGCCTCGCCTGTCCTTCGACGAAGCGGCCCGCATCGCCTAAGCGTTTCCGCCGAAGAGAACGGCCTGGCGCCGTTCTCGACGTCGCGCAGTGACGGCCCGAAGGGTATGCACCCCGCTGGCCGGTACCATTGGCCTGTCCCTGCGGACGGGCTGTTGCACCAATTCTTGTGTTCCCTTCCCATTCGAGAGAGAGACCTGCCATGACCGTTACCCGCAAACTGCTGCTGCCGTTGGCCCTGACCCTGGCCATTGCCGCCTGCTCCAAGCCGGCTGAAGAAACCGCCGCCCCGGCCGCCGACGCCACCCCGGCCGCTGCCGCCACCGCACCGGCCGAACCGGCTGCTGCCCCGGCCGCCGCCCCGGCTGCCGACGCCATCCAGATCGCCTCGGGCACCTACAAGCTCGACCCGAGCCACACCGACGTGCTGGCCCAGTGGAGCCACTTCGGCTTCTCGCACCCGACCGCGCACTTCGGCTCGGCCGAAGGCACCCTGGTGTATGACGCCGCCGACGTGACCAAGAGCACCGTGGAAGTGAAGCTGCCGCTGACCGGCCTGAATAGCTTCACCGCCAAGTTCGACGAACACCTGCGCAGCGCCGACTTCTTCGACGCCGCCAAGTTCCCGGCCGCCACCTTCAAGAGCACCAAGGTGGAAGCCGCCGGCACCAACAAGCTGACCGTCACCGGCGACCTCACCATCAAGGACATCACCAAGCCGGTGACCCTGGACGTGACCGTCAACGGCGGTGGCGAGCACCCGATGGCCAAGGTGCCGGCGGCTGGTTTCGACGCCACCACCACCATCAAGCGCAGCGACTTCGGCGTGGGCGCCTACGCCCCGAACGTGAGCGACGAAGTGAACATCCGCATCACCACCGAAGCCACCGGCGAAAAGCCGGCTGCCTAAGCGGTAACGATGTTGAACGCAAAAATCCCGCCGAAAGGCGGGATTTTTGTTTGTGCGCCGCGCGACGGGATAACGGAAGCACCGGACGGGGTGCCGCATTGGTAGGGTCGGTTCCCAAACGACCGCACGTAACGATGCAACGCCCGGTAACGCATGACCCCGGGCAAAAACAACCACCGTCCCAGCCCCCACAGCCTCACACCGTAGCGATCTTCACCAACCACCCGGTAGCAAAATCCGTAGGCAACCGCCGCGCAGGCGCAGTCAACCCGCTCTCCCGCAAAAACACATGCGTAGCCTGTGCGAAATTCTGCCGCGCAATCAACGCCGTCTGCTTCACCGCACCCTGCTGCTTGCGCAGCTGCACGATCTGCAGGCTCGGCTTCCCCGGCAGCGCGTACTTCTGGTAACGGCGCAGCTCATCGGCCACCAGCGTGATATCCGCATTGGCCTGCACCAGCGCCAGCTGCGCCCGTGCCAGCGGCAACACCGCCTCGCGCATCGGCACCGTGGCCTGCGGCGCGGCCGTGGCCAGCGCGGCATCCAGCGCGGGATCAGCGCGCTCCAGGCGCGCGATCAGGTCGGCCAGGGCCGGAAGAGAAGCTGCTTGCATCGAAAGTGGGCCGGGCAAAACGCGATTGTCGCATGGGGCGGGTCACGACCAACGGTCGTGACCTACCGGGTGGTGAGGTTTGCAGGGCACGGGGCGCCCGTCCGCCCCCCGCGCCCACCCGGTAGCGCACGACCGTTGGTCGTGCGGGCCACACCGGCCACCCGCAGCGGCGGTACCGCCCCCACGCCCGGCGGTATCGACCCACCGGCGGTAGCGCACGACCGTTGGTCGTGCGGGCGACACCGGCCACCCGCGGCGGCGGTAACGCCCCCACGTCCGGCGGCACCGACCCACCGCGGTAGCGCACGACCGTTGGTCGTGCGGGCGACACCGGCCACCCGCGGCAGCGGTACCGCCCCCACGGCACCGACCTACCGGCGGTAGCGCACGACCGTTGGTCGTGCGGGCGCCAACGGCGCGCGCCTTCAATCCCCCTCATGCCCCGCATGCGCCTTCCAATACCCCTTCGAGCGGATCCACTCCTTCGGCACCCCCAGATGCCCCTCGATGTACTTGCGCATCATCCGCGCCCGGCGCGACTCGGCGGCAATCCAGTAGAACGTATCGCCCTCCGGCTCCTCGAAATCCGTCAACACATCTTCCAGCAACGTGCTGTTGGCCGCATCGAACCCATTCCGCTCCAGCCACGACACCCGGATCCGCTCATCCTCAGGCAACGCCTGCCGGTCCTCGGCCTCCGGAATCTCGATATACACCTCCGCCCGCGCCTGCTCCGGCAGCGTCTCCAACCAGCGCCCGATCGCCGGCAGCGCGGTCTCATCGCCAAACAGCACATACGTATCGAAATCATCCGCCGTAATGTGCGACCCACGCGGCCCACCCACCGCAATCGCATGCCCCGGCTGCGCATTGGCCGCCCAGCGCGACGCCACCCCATCGCCATGCATCACGAAGTCGATGGCCAGCTCGTTGGTTTCCAGGTCCCACCAGCGCGGCGTGTAATCGCGCGCAGGGGAGGGCTGCTGGCCCTCCGGATACCGCGGGCCTTCCGGCGTCATCGTCGGCACCACGAACTGGCCTTCCTCGTTCGGGAAGAACAGCTTCACGTGGTCATCCGGCGAAGGCGAATCAAAGCCCTCCAGCGCCTCGCCGCCCACGATCACCCGGCGCATGCACGGGCTGATCTCCTCGGTGCGCAGCACCTCCAGCGGGCGGAACTTCACGGTGTGGCGCACCAGTTTGTTTTCATGCAAAGCCATGGCGATGTACCTGTTTCAATGCCGCCGCAGCGGCGTATGGGGGAAAGACCTGGCTGGCGCGAAGCGGGCGGGGTCGAAAGGGAATAGAGGGGGAGTCAGCGTCCGAGCGCGCGGATCCGCGCAGCGGCCTCGCCCAGCGCCTGGGCCACCGCCGCCGCGTTGTCGTCCTGCCAATGCGCGTGGTGCAGGCCCAGCGCCTGTTTCAGCTCGCGCAGCGCATCCCGCACCACCGGCGGCAGGTTGGCCTTGGCGATCATGCGCGCGCTGTGCCGCACCCGCTGCATCGCCGCGTCCACCTCCGCGCGCTGGGCCGCCAGCTCGGCCTGGCCCAGCGCCGTGAGCTGGTAGCGCTTGCGCCCGGCCTCTTCCAGCGCCGTCACCCAGCCCGCGGCCTCGAACTGCCCCAGTACCGGGTAGATCGCGCCCGCACTGGGCGTATACACCCGCACGAACATCTCGCTGATGCACTGGATCAGCTCATAGCCATGGCGCGGCTGCGCCGCCAGCAGCGAAAGCACCAGCAGGCGCAGGTCGCCCCGGCTGAGCGGGCGGGAGGTAAGCGGACGGGCAGGCCCATCCAGATCACGCGAGGGAGTCATTTCGATATATCGAATGAAGTGAGCAAACGATATATCGAAATCGATCGCCCGTGTAGAGCCACGCCCTGCGTGGCTGCGCAATCGTTCAGCAAACTCATGAGCTTCGGATGGTCCGTGTGCAGCCACGCAGGGCGTGGCTCTACGCCTGGTTGTCCACCACAACGGTACGTCCCCCAGGTGGAACACTCCGCTCGTTCCATGCCATTCAATGACAGCGCTAGCCAACGCAGCCCCGCAAAAACCGGCCCCGCATCAACCTGAAGCCGCCCGTGGAACCCCGCAGGCACCGCCCCACACTGTCGCTCTCTGTCCCCAAGACACAACGCCACCCCTTCCATACGCACCCGTAGCGAAGTAAGCAAACCCATTGGTGCGCTACACTTTGCGGCTAGAAATCAAAAACAGTCGCGCGCGTGCGTGCGGTCATGGGAGCGCTAATGAACTGGTTGAACGAGGTGCTGAACAACGACCCGAATCCTGTGGAAACCCAGGAATGGATCGAGTCGCTGAAGGCCGTTATTGATGTCGAGGGCCCTGAGCGCGCGCATCAACTGTTGGAAGGCATGGTGGAACTCACCCGTCGTTCGGGTGCTTACCTGCCGTTCTCTCCCACCACCGAGTACGTGAACACCATCGCGCCGAACCTGGAGGCCAAGAGCCCGGGCAACGCCGAACTGGAATGGCGCATTCGTTCCATCATCCGCTGGAACGCCATGGCCACCGTGGTGCGCGCCAACCGCAAGCCGGGCGACCTGGGCGGCCACATCGCCAGCTTCGCCTCCGGTGCCACCCTGTACGACGTGGGCTTCAACCACTTCTGGCGCGCCCCCAGCGACAACCACCCCGGCGATCTGCTCTTCATCCAGGGCCACAGCGCCCCGGGCATCTATGCGCGCTCCTTCCTGGAAGGCCGCATCGACGAGCAGCAGCTGGACAAGTTCCGCATGGAAGTCGACGGCGGCGGCCTGTCCAGCTACCCGCACCCGTGGCTGATGCCGGACTACTGGCAGACCCCCACCGTGTCCATGGGCCTGGGCCCGCTGGCCGCCATCTACCAGGCGCAGTTCCTGCGTTACCTGGAAAACCGTGGCCTGATCGAGAAGTCCGACCGCAAGGTGTGGTGCTTCATCGGCGACGGCGAGAGCGATGAGCCGGAAACCCTCGGCGCGATCGCGCTGGCCGGCCGCGAAGGCCTGGACA
>Ga0213821_1000205_pt1 | contig 41911 bp, 40 predicted proteins | sample MC6MC0909MG_FD_179894 | JGI IMG/M metagenome (GOLD analysis project Ga0213821, IMG submission 179894) | Enriched soil aggregate microbial communities from Iowa State University, Ames, United States - MC6-MC0909-MG | ecosystem: Environmental > Terrestrial > Soil > Unclassified | place: USA: Iowa...
AGGCAAGAGCAGCCCTTGATGACGAACAAAAGGCAGCCCTTTATGCGAAGCGTAAAGTGGATGTCGAAACTGTGTTCGGAGACATCAAGGGCAATCGGTCGTTCACACGATTTTTATTGCGTGGACTGTAAGCCCGTAATCAAATAACGCATATAAATAACTAGGCACCTCCGGTACGATAGACGTATCAATTAAAGGGGGTGCTTCTTTATGTCAACTACTAAGCTAACAATCGTCCCTGTGACACTGGATCCCATCACGGACAAGTATTCTTTTATCAATTCAACGCAAGTTTCCTCTGAACCAAGCTGTATCATTAAAACAATTGATATTGAAATCTCCTTCTTCAATGGCGTAGATGAGCGCATCATCCAAATGATCATGAAGGAGCTGAATAAACAATGAAGCATGATTTTACGAGTGTGCAAAACATCTATATCATCTGTGGCAAGACGGATATGCGAAAAGGCATTGATGGTCTCGCTACACTTATTCAGGATTCTTTTGAACTGAACCCCTATAGCGATTCCATTTTCTTATTTTCTGGAACGAGCAAAGACCGTTATAAATGTTTGTACTTTGATGGAGATGGCTTCGCTATGCTTTATAAACGATTAGATAATGGGAAACTGCAATGGCCAAAAGATGAAAAGGAAGTGCGTAACCTTTCTCAACAGGAGCTTCGCTGGCTCTTAGAAGGATTATCGCTTCAGCAGCCAAAGGCAATTTCGAAATCTGCAACAGGTGTCTTTTAAATCTATTCACCTAAGTGGTATAATCATCCATAACTTATACTAAACGAAATGTGGTGAATGATTTGACTAATGCTTCTCCTAAGCAAGAAAACCAAAATGAACGATTAATTCGATTGCTTGAGCAACAATTAGCTCAGTCAAATCGACAAATTGAAGCGTTGACTGAACAAGTTCGCCAATTAACAAAGGCGTTATACGGTTCTAAATCGGAAAAATCTAAGTATCAAGCACCGGATGGGCAAGGCTCTTTATTCGAAGACGACCCGTCTTTTAGCGAATCTGAGCACACAGAAGAACAAAGCACGTCAACTGTTACGTATAAAGTTGTTCGTAAACTACATAAAAAACGAAATGATTCGTTTCGTGATGGAATGGAAATCGAAGAAATTCATCATCATCCTGAAAACACACAATGTGACTGTTGCCTTGGTCAAATGACTGAAGCTGGTACAACGATTGCGCGTGAAGAAGCAAAATTCATTCCTGCAATAATGAAACGCATCCAACATATTGACCATGCCTACGAGTGCAAGCACTGTAAGATGGATGCCACACAAAAAGCACAAATGAAACGTGGAAAAGCCCCACAAGCTGCCATTCAGCGAAGCATTGCGGGACCTACCGTTCTAGCAAAACTCATCTATGATAAGTTCATCCAATACTTACCTCTTTACCGTCAGGTAAAGGAGTGGGAACGATACGGCCTGCTTACGAATGATAAGAACTTATCAAACTGGGTGATCCGTTCAGCTGAAGATTGGCTTCTACCGGTTTATAAACAGATGAAGCAGACATTAACAGCAAAATCTGTTCTACATGTGGATGAAACCTATGCGCAAATAATCAAACGTTCAGACGGAAAATCCGGTCAATCGAATGCCTACAATTGGGTGTTCCGCAGCGTGCCAAGCCAAGGACCGATTATCGTTCTTTTTCATAGTGCATTATCGAGAAGTCGTTCTATACTAATAGAATTTACAAAAGGCTTTAAAGGAACGGTGATTTGTGATGGCTACTCGGCATACGGCAATCTTCCTGATGTCAGTTCGCTAACTGTTGGGCTCATGTGCGACGATATTGGCTAAAAGCCGATAGCAAAAACGGGCAAATTGGCGTGGATTTCTGTGACCAACTGTATCGCCTAGAACGTCAATTTAAGCATCTTCCACCAGGTAAACGCCGAAATCACGGCGAAAATATTCAAAGCCGATTGTAGAGAAATTCTTAAAATGGGTGGATGAATCGCCTTTCTTCGGAAAAAATGCCTTAGCTAAAGCTGCCGAATACACATTAAATCGAATACATGGATTAAAAGCTTTTCTGTTCGATGGCCGAATTGAGATGGATAATAATCCAGCTGAAAATGCGATTCGCCCAAATGTGATTGGTCGCAAGAACTGGCAATTTTCTGTTAGTGAAGCCGGTGCTAAAGCAAATGCCATCTGTTTGAGTTTAGCAGAAACAGCCAAAACAAACGGCATTGATTTTTATCAGTACCTTGTGAAGCTATTAACGGAGCTACCAAATTTACCGATTCAACAACAGCCAGAGATCTTACAAGATTACATGCCTTGGTCAAAAAATATCCAAGCCACATGTTCAAAATAGCCAGCTATCTGAAAAAAACTCAGATAGCTGGCTATTCGTCGTGCGTACCGAGAAGGTGCGCTTATTTTTGTATTTCGGGCTTACCGTGGACTTGCCAAGACCCAAACAGAATTTGGGCTTGTGGCAATTGCCCATAACTTATTGAAAGTAGCAGGCATCCGCCTCGCTACTTTCAGCCAAAAGGAAAAAGAGCGATTTGGAAAACGGCCCGTTCTCCAAATCGCTCTTTTTATTTAGGGACTTTCTGGACAGCCCCTATGTTCTACTACTTATTTCGATTGTTTTAATAATTCTTTAATATTCGACACAATTATTGATAAATCTTCTACTGTCATATTTGGATGAATCGGTAATGTCAAAGCTTTTTCATACCACTTTTCAGCAATTGGACATATTCCACGTTTATAACCCAGTTCCTGATAATATGGATGCCAATAGACAGGAATATAATGTACATGAACTCCTATATTTAAAGATCTCATTTGTTCAAACACGAACTTTCGGGATATTCCCTCAAGCTGAAGCATATATAAATGCCAACCAGAATTAGTTCCATTAAGCTGCTTTGGAATGATAATTCCTTCTATACCTTGTAATGCCTCCGTATAAAAGGCTGCAATTTCACGACGATGCTGGATAAATGTTTCAATTTTAGAAATTTGAGATAAGCCAAGTGCAGCTTGTAAATCAGTCATTCGATAATTATAGCCAAGGTCAGTCATTTCATAATACCAGCCACCTTGTTCAGCAGAAAAGCCAGTCTGCTCAATACCATGACTACGGAATAGTTGTAATTTACGATAATATTCCTCATTATTCGTTACAATGATACCGCCTTCAGCTGTCGTAATTGGCTTAACAGGATGGAAACTAAACATTGTCATATCTGCCTGTGTACCAACTTTTTTCCCTTTATATTCAGCACCAAGAGAATGAGCACCGTCTTCGATGACAACTAAGTTATGTTCACGTGCGACCTCCATGATAGCATCCATGTCTGCTGGTTGACCTGTAAAATCAACTGGGATTATTGCCTTTGTATTTGGTGTAATCTTTTTTCTTATCTCTTCAGGATTAATGTTATAAGTACTTGCGTCAATATCTGCAAAAACAACAGTGCCTCCCATATAACGCACACAGTTAGCACTGGCTGCAAAAGTAATTGGTGATGTAATAACTTCATCTTCAACACCAATCCCTGCCGCATAACAGGCTGCGTGAAGTGCTGCAGTTCCATTGCAAAAAGCAACTGAATATTGAGTGCCAACATAATTGGCAATTGCCTGTTCAAACTGTTGGATCTTTGGGCCCTGTGTTAAAAAGGGCGAGCGTAATGTTTCTATAACAATCTGTATGTCTTCCTCATCAATAGATTGACGACCATAGGAAAGAAATTCAGGCAATTTTTTCATATCTACTCCTCATTTCTCAAAACAGAAATAATAGGAGGATCAATTCTTGGAATTTTTCCATCTAAAAACTGGTCTACAATATCATTGTTGTATTGATTATAGACAAAGCGTAGATGCTGAGGCATCCAATCATTACCTACCCATAGTTTCCCGTTTCCTTTTTGTGAATGATATTCTACCTGGTCAAGAGATGTTGTAGTTAGAATTGTAGATAAATCCTTAGCAACTTGAACTACCGCTTTACAAGCAACATCATGAAGACCATCTCCATAATCTAAATTTGGAACTGATTGATGGACAATATCACCTGCATCTAAACGCGCTGATAAACGGTGTACTGTCATACCTGCCCAATTTGGTCGTAACATAAAGAATGGCCAAAATAGTGTAGTGTTTCCTTTATACCAAGGTGATAGTCCACCATGAATATTCCATGAATGCTTTGGTAAAACATCTAACAACTCGTTGGATAACTTATGTACTCCATAACTAATAGCTATATCAAATGATTGCGAAGCAACCCACTTAATTGTTTCCTCACTATTTAATTGTGCTAAAGACACATTTAAAGTTGGTATTTCAAGTTGTACTTTTTCATGTCCTACAAAATGGCGTTGCTCTGTTTCATCTCTATCTGCAAAATGTCTAATAAAATTCAAGCGATCAATTTCTACTAGATTAGCTGGTGGTTGAGGGACAAATGCTTCTCGAACTTCCATAACATGAGCAGCTACTATACCTAATTCAGCTAATTTATTCACTACATATAAATGTCTCGGATGTGATCCAGTTAATACTAGTACTCTCAAACTAAAATAACTCCCTCTCCTCGTAAAATGGACCTTCAAGTAATTGATGTTCTTTTAATACATCAATTGAAATTTTATAATCTTCAAGTGCATAGTTTAAAGTTTTGGCTACATCGGATAATCTATGTTTCCCATCAGAATAACTTAATAGTGTCAATACTTGATTTAACTGTTGTCGATTATCTATTTTTTTGCTATTAGAGCTCCCCCATGTCCCAGGGGCGTTTATATCAGGATAAAGATCATATTTTCCTAGTTTCGGCTCGCCAAATGGTTTTTTATTAATATAATAACCATCTAATTCTTGTAGTTTTAAAATATGTTCAATTTCATTAACACTATCTAATAAAGCTTCTATTGTCATATGCTCTTTTGTATCTAAAGAATTATGATAGCCTTGGTATGTTCCATATATCATTTTAGAGAACTGCCCCACTGGTAAATTAAAACCTGGTGAACAATATTGACGTTCATCTGAACCAAACAATGGTGTAAATAGACGTATTGGATAACTATGTTGTCCACTTTCATTTAAGTAGGTCAACAAATTATTAAGTGGTGCATTAATATTACGAGATTTCTTGTAACTTAGCTGATGCTCTTTTCCACCCAAACATGTTAATACTGCTCCAGAATACATATTTTCCTTTAAATGTTGTCCGTATTTCGATAAATATGCAATAGATCCAATAGTTTCAGGTAAAAAAACAAATCGATAAGTTAGCTCTCTATTTTCCCACTGTTTAAGGCGATTATATAAAAAGGCTGCAACAATTGGTCCACTTAGTTCGTTATTAGCCATGGAAGGATGACAAATATATGTACTAATTAATACTTCTTTTTCTGATTTTCCAGGTAAAACAGCTTGAGCAAAATTTAATTCTCCATCCACTTTTTCACTATCGATATAAACATGGTAGTTACCTTGAGGGAGAATATCCAATTGATTTTGGCTCATACAAAATCCCCAACGTTCCTTATAATAGGAAATAACATAAGGTACCGCTTCGGGTAAATGAGGAATTGTATGTACATGCTCCTTTAAATCCTCTAATGAAATCCACATATCAATAGGTTCACTATAATTTACAACATGTAAATTTAAATCTTTTATATCGATAATTGTTTCTCCCTGCTCATCCTTAATCCAAGCTTCTCGGATAACCCACTCTTTCGGAATTTCCCAATCAAATACTTCTGTACCTGTTGAGATTCCTTCCATTTCAAGTGGTATATACTCTTGTAGGATACGAATTGTTTCTCGAACACCTTCTCCTGTAATACTACGCATAATTGGAAAAAGGCGATCAAATAGTTCATCTATTTCACTAAATTCCATTAACATTATCCTCAATTCTTATTTTGCCTAAAGTATTCTTTAGCTATATCATATACATAAAACAAATCATTTAAGCGGTTTTCCCATGTATGCTGCTTACAGACCAAATGATAATTTTCATCTATTTTCCGAACCCATAGCTCCTCATTTGTTAAATGCTCCTTTATTGTATCTACATAGTTTTCCAATTGATTGTATTCAAATGAAAGTATCTTATTCAAGTGTTGAGCAATATAGACATTCTGATCAGATAAAGGCAGTGCTCCACACATCATACTTGTAAAAATACGTTCATGACCGCCATTAGGAAAATTCGGCAATACATTTAATACAATCTTAGAATCTTTAAATATATTTTTCATTTCGTTAAACGATACAATTCCATGTGCCTTAAAATTTGTGTATTGATTGAAATAATGATCTGGCGAAATTGAACCAAAAAAGTCAATTGCTATACCATTTTTCAACATCCTTTCAATAACATCAATTCTTTTTCTCGCACGAATAAAACGATCTGCCCAGTAAAGAATGTAATTTTCGTATTCAATATTTTTACTAAGAACGGTTTCTAATGTTTTATCTTGTTGATACTTATTTAAAATCCATTTCCCTAAATCGACATTTCCATATACCTGTAATTCTTTCTCTATTTCTGGCTTTATATTTGGAATCATTTGAGAAATTTCATCTATTTTTGATTCAGCTTCTTCTATTAAAGGTATGTGTCCAGCAAAAACTACATCATACTTTTTAGTTAAAAATTCTCGATTGTATGGATACGGATGTATAGCATGTGGAATAAAAGTTGTAACAATATGATCCTGTCGATTATTTTCTAAATAATCAACATGAGTTTCATCAATACAAACAACAATTTTATTTTGTATTTTAGCAGTAACCCGTTCCATCAAATGCACAGGATGATCCACTAACCACATAACAAAAACTGTATTCACATAATCATATAAAGATTGATTTTCAATTGTGAAATTATACCCTATACCATTAAATGAAATTACCATATCAACTGGTTGTTGAAATGTTTCAAGTAACATTTGTGAAGCCTTTGATAATGTTAAATCTAATAGAACAACTTCATGCCCGTGTGATTGCAATACTGCCCCAACAGCAGTGGCAAAATCATTAACTACATCATACTGAAATGTCCCTTTATAAATAACTATTCTCATAACAACATCTCCCAACTAAGTGGCGAACCCTTTATAACATCTTTTTTTACCGCTTTTCCTAAAACTAATTCATAATATTTAGTTGGCAAACCTAGTCCTGGTCGCACATTACGCAAATTTCCGACCGTTAAAACATCGCCAGCCTTTAAATCCTCGCCAATATACAATGAACGTCGGAAATTTGTTGACTCCTTCTCTGCGTCAGTTGGTCCATAGCTCACATCACCTAAGCTTTGCCAAGCACGCTCCGTTTCTTCTACAAGCATTTTCAGTTCACGTGGTTCCATCGAAAACGCTGAATCAACTCCACCATCTGCACGTGATGTTGTAAAATGCTTTTCAATAACTGTTGCACCAAGTGTTACGGCAGCAACCGATACACCAACACCCATCGTATGATCTGATAAACCAACCTCAGTACCAAATAGATCACGCATATGAGGTATTGTAGCTAAATTAGAGTTTGCAGGTGTGGCAGGATAAGTACTTGTACACTTTAATAATACAATTTGATGATTTCCTTCAGCTCTTGCCGCTCGTACTGCTTCATCAAGCTCTGCTGCTGTTGCCATACCAGTCGAAATAATAATTGGTTTACCAGTGCAAGCAACTTTTCGGATTAACGGTATATCCACATTTTCAAAAGATGCAATTTTATAAGCAGGTACATCAAGAGTTTCTAGAAAGTCTACTGCCGTCTCGTCAAACGGAGAGCTGAAAGCGAGTAATCCTAACTCTTTCGCCTTATTAAAAATCTCTTGATGCCATTCCCACGGTGTATATGCCTCTTTATATAAATTGTACAAAGAGTTACCTTTCCAGATATTGATATTATCCTGAATAAAAAACTCTCCTGTATGTACATCAAGCGTAATCGTATCTGGAGTGTATGTTTGTAACTTTAATGCATCAACCCCCGCCTCAGCGGCAAGTTCAACTAAGTGTAATGCACGTTCCAATGATTGGTTATGATTGCCTGACATTTCTGCAATAATAAACGGTTTTGTATGACGACCAATCTCTTTATGCCCTATTTTTATCATTTCATCAACTCCATTATTTTGTACATCCAAGCATTTGGTTGCTTGTTTGCAGTTAATGCAAGCCCCTTAGCTCCCATTTCGTTAACTGTAAGGTTACTTAGCAAATTCTTATATGTATCTTCGGTTACTTGCTCATGCCAACCTAAATTGTTCACAACACTAAGCTTCTCTGCGTACTCAGTTGTTTCTCGTTGATTTTCTGCTACAATCGTTGCACTTGAAGGGAGCCCAACATAACATCTTTCCCACATCGTTGCTCCTCCAGTACCAATGGCAAAATCAGCTTGTTGCATGAGTATTGCTATATAGTCAATTTGACAATGAAAATGATACCCACGCTTGTTACATATAGATTCGATTTGTACTTTTGACGGATTGCCATTACCAACAACGATATCGACATGCTCAAAAATAAAATAATCAAGAGCTTGTAATACTTTCATTGTTTCATTTGTTGGATCGCTTCCCCCCATAAAGACAAGTAAACGCTTAACTATATCCCTGCGTTCTCTTGGCTGTTGACGTACTTTAATAAATTCATCCCTTACAATTAAATACTGCGGTCCTAATAACTTTATACAATGTTTTGGTACAAGCCCGTCATAGCGTGTTGCATAATTTGGTACAATATTTTGATCCAATACTACATCACATTCATGTGAACGGGCCAAATCATCTATCACAAAAATTTGTTGTGCATACTTTCGAATTGCTTGTTCCCATTCTTTATCAAGTGAATAATGATCAATAATGTAAAGATCCGCGTAATCTGCTTGTTTTAAATTGTCAAAGCCTTCTTGTGCCACAAAATTTATTATATTTCCGGGTAAAGGCTCCATCCAAAATGTCACTTGACAGCCTGCTTTACGGAATTTCTTAGCAACAGTTAGGCAACGCATCACGTGACCGCTGCCAATTTCAATTGAAGCATCTGCTCGAATTATGACTTTCACTTATATCACCGGCTTTTGCTCAATATGGGAATTCAAATTAGCTATTTCGGGATGATTATTTAAGTATTGTATGACATCTACACTCGACACAAGCGGGTTGTTGAAATGCTTTGCTACATTATAAATAAGTGCATAATCTTCTTCTGTGTCTAATGTAATCCTTAATTTTGGCGCATTACGATTGGTAGGTGCTTTATAGATTACTGCCTCAAATTCATTTGCAAATTCATAGGCATAGTACGTTACATGCTCGCGATGTCTTTCTTCCTTACCTGCTACATTAATATGTAATAGTGCCTGATAAGAAATTAGTTCTACCGCAAGTCCACGTGGCTGTTCTCCATCAATAAGAACAATATCCTTCTTCTCGTTTGTCATCAATTCAACGATATCACTTGCCATTTCATAATCAACAAATGGACAATCAGACGTTACACGCATAACATAGTCTGGCTCGTACTCCTTTGCACAATCTACAAAACGGGATAAGACGTCATTTTCTGAACCTCGGAAGCATCGAATATTATTTTCTAAACACCAAGTTGCAATCGCATCGTCTTGAGGCATTGAAGTCGTTGCAACAATTACTTCTTGCACACCTTTGATTTGCGAACAGCGCCTTGTAACATACATAAGTACATTCGAATCTCCTACAGGTTTTAATATCTTTCCTCTAAGTCGAGTAGAACCTATCCTAGCTTGAATAATAACAATTGTTTTCAAAAAATCACATCCTAAGTTTACATAGAAATCTTCTATTTAAATCGTTCCATTATCGACATGCACAACTGTTCCCGTAATTGACTTAGCTTGATCTGAGAGTAAAAATAGTACTGTACTTGCTACACTTGAAACATCCGTTTCCTTTTTTAAAGAGGTTCTTTGATAAATACGTGCCTTTTGATCGTCTGTCAATGTCGAACTCATTGATGTTTCCATAAAACCTGGTACAACACAATTAGATCGAATTCCTTTGCTTCCCCACTCTCTAGCCGTATTTTTTGAAAATGCCTCTATTGCTCCCTTTGATGCTGCGTACATGCTCAAACCTTTATATCCTGTATGAGCACTGATTGAGGAAATATGCACGATTGAACCCTGTGTTTTATGCAATAACATATCTCTGATTGCATATTTTGATAGATGCATTGCTGAAAATACGTTCACTTGGAACATTTGCTGCAATTGTTGCACATTTAAATTAGAAACAATGTCGTCATAAGCCATTGCTGAATTATTAACAAGCCCATGAATTGGACCTATTTTACGAATCTTATCCATGTACAACTGCTTAATTCCATCTACATCTGTTAAATCATAAGAAAGTGCCCTGAAACGATCTGGGTGTTTTTCCAACAGTTCATCTGCTGCTTCAGTGCTTGAACGACTAATACCGATTACACCAAAATCTGTTTCAGATAGGATTTGTTGAACAATCTCTCTTCCGACACCTCTTGAATCACCTGTTACAATAATCCATTTCATTTTCTAACCTTCTTTCCAGTTCGTGTAATCAGTAGCTCATCCACGAACTTAATAATGCGCGGAACTTTCCATGCCTGTAAATGAGTTGTAGCAAATTGCTTTATTTCTTTTTTTAACTCTTTTTCATCCAATTCCTCACACTTAATTACATCTGCAACAAGCATTTCTCCTGTCACACTATTTTTTTTCGACTTCACTACAACATCTATAATACCTGGTACTTGCATAAGTAGATTTTCAACCTCAATTGGATTTACTTTGTAGCCCCCTACATTGATCATATCCGATTGGCGCGATTGAAATTTAAAATGTGTTTCATCAATGGTTTCAACAAAATCCCCTGTTTGAAACCACTCATTTTCTAATGAGTGTGACTGTCCAAGTAAAGAACGATGTATACACAATTCCCTCTGTTCAGTAATCTTTACAAATTGCTTATATTCTGGTCTAATTTCAAAAACATCACTCTTTGCCGCAAACAAACTTCCAGCCTCTGTAGATGCATATACATTAGTTATTTTTGAATTAGGAAAAGCATGCTTGATTTTCTCTTCTAAAAGCAAATCAAATTTTTCCCCACCAAATGTAACTCTTTCCATTGTCGGATATGTAGTTCCCTGTAGATATGGAAGGATATTACGATAAAATGTTGCCGTTGCTGAAATATGTGTAATTTGATACGTTTCCATCAATATTTTTATATTACTCATCGACTTACCAAACATATAAACTAATGGATTTTGATTAAGAAATGCTTGGAAAAAAACTTGTATACCAGCCATATGTGTAGGGTTATATGCAAATGCCCAAATACAATGTTCGAACTTTGCATGTGCCTTTACATTTCTCGTCAGTGTATCGAAAGTATGGCTCATCTTTTTAGGACGTCCTGTTGTACCAGATGTATAGAGTGTTAGCATCCATTGATCTTTTTTGTAGATTCTCCGTATCACTTCATCCATATTTCGAAAATGAAGATGCTCATGTTTCGGTACTTTAGTTGTTAATAGATTTATATCGACACCTAGTTCACTAATCTCTTGCTCCGAAAAATCACCGTCTAAAATTTCAAGTGGATAATCAAAAAGCAAACTATGGATAATCCCTAAAAAAACCTCATACGGATGATTGTCTTTCACATATAAATAGGAATATCCTGCTTCCTTATTGTTCAAATCCAATAACAATTGGTCATATGTATAAACTGTGTCATTATATACTAAAAAAATCTTATCCATATTATTTACCTTCAATTTTAGCGATAATTTCACCAACTGTTTGAACGATGCCGTCTTCAAAAATGTCCACATTAAACTCACTTTCAATTCGAACTGTTAATTCTGCTAACATTAAAGAATCTAATACAAGATCCTCTCGTAAATCCATTGAGTCCTCCAAAGTCTCAAGTGGCGTATGCCCATCTTCTTCTCGCATTTCATTAATGATTAATAATAATTGGTCCATTACTCATTCTCCATTCTAGAATTTCACTCTTCAAATTCGCCTATATATTTCTGATATTTATTTAATTGTAGCCAATCTTCTTTTAATAGCTCTAATAAGTTCAAATCCCTGTATGAACCATTTTTTAAAATATGGTCTTTATACACCCCTACCAGTCGATAGCCATGAAATAAATTCAACTTGAGGACATTATCATTTCCTTCCATCACTTCTGCAGTGATTTTATGGAAGTCAAATTTCGAAAATATGTAATTATAAAAATATGGTGGAATAATACCTCCGTATAATCGATATTTTTCCTCACCGATATAAAAGCCCCAGCTTGTTCTTTTATTAACATAATCTATATTATTTAAAGAAATCACCCCTACAGGTTTTTCTTTTATTTCAATTACCCAATAAAAATCTGTTGTAGAATTCGAGATTTTTCTAAACCAATCTCTTTGTTTCTCCATATCTTTATCAATATCAGTATTCATAAATTGAGTAACATCTTCCTTTGTCCGCCACTCCAATACTTGCTCAAGATGTTGCTCTCTTAGCTTAATAAAACGAATCATTTGAGTATGAAACCTCCTACCTAGTTACTTTTAATATATCGTCATATTTTATTTAAAATGAAGGGTGTCCCTATGCCTTATATGTCGTTTGAAAGATTGTAATCCATCTTCTTCAATTCATTATACTGCATGTAGTTTTCTACTAATCATAAAAATACCTGTAATTCTTTAAGAATTACAGGCATATTGTTATCTAAATAATACGCTTTATGAATATCTCAACAAATTTTTACGCAACTCACGTTTGGTAAAACGATAGCCATCTTCTTCTCGTTGTAACATATTGAGATTATTTGTAGCATCCATATAACCTGGAAACTGCATTAATGCTTTTTCAAATAGTGCTTGAGCTACTAAAGTATTTCCTAATTTCGCATATAATACACCACGGTTATTAAGAGCCGCACCATGACCTTCATTTATAGAAACTAACTTATCTAAACAGGCGGCTGCTTCGTCCAATTGATCCTTCTCTATATAATAAAGTGCTTGATAAAACAATTTACTTTCCATTAATTCATCCGCTGTCACACCCTCTAAATAACGAAAACCTTCATTATACTGTTGATATTGATAAAGAAGTGTTACAAAATCCATTAGATTTTTTTGCTCGCTATAACTTCTGCAAAAGATTGCATCCTTGATTTCATCAATTGAATATACATCTAAAATTGCTTTTCCTGCTTGCGAGGCCTTTTTCAAATCAGAAGTGATACTCATTGGGTGACGTCGGAAATATACATAAGTCTCATCTAAATACACGAATGTCCCCTTACGTGATAAACGCAATATGAACTCAGCATCCTCTGATACAAAGAAATTTGTTTTATAGCCGCCAATTTCTAGCGCTGCATCACGATTTAATAATAGCCCTGAAGGTGTAATAATATAGTTACGTACTAACAACGAACCAAATGTTTCATTGAAAGGTATTTGCTGACCACGATATTCACTGTTATCTAAAATATTTCCATCCGCATCTGTTTGAACATATGCAGGATGGACACATACAGGAGTAGGTAGCTCATCCTTATATTGCTGAAGCAAATCTACTTGGCGTTTTAGCAAATCTGGATGAATTGTATCGTCAGCATCCATCATCAATACCCATTTATTTCGAGCCTCTTGTAGCCCTCGGTTTCGTGCTGCTGACCCACCTTGATTATGTGACTGATTAATTAATCGAACAATAGAATGCGCTTTACTATACTCTTTTACAACTTTCGCCGAATTATCCGGACCACAATCATCCACAACTAAAATCTCATCAATTGGATAAGTTTGGGCAATCAAGCTATCTAATGTTGCCGTTATGTATTTCTCCGCATTATATAACGGAATGACTACAGATATATTCATATATTTCCCCTCCATAGTGAAGGAAAGTCTACCTATTTTAAAAGATAGAATTTCCAGTTTTCACGCTATTCTTTTTATGTTTTTTCTCTATTAAATCTTCTCAAGTAATTGCGCTAACCATGCCTTTCAAATGGGCTGTAAAATAGGAGGTATCACAATTTCTGTGAAAATGATAAGTTAAATAGTTTTAAATGAGCGATAGCTAGATTTTCTCACTATTACGTATTTGATAAAGAGAATTATAATGTTTGTTTGATTCTTTAAAGATTCTTGCAACAAAAAATAAACAATTTACCTTCTTATTTGATTTCGATAAGTCTTCAACGCAGCAGCTACTACCGCATCCATATCATAATACTTATACTCTGCTAAACGCCCCACTAAATGTACATCTGTCAGTTCATCCGCTAATTTCTTATAGCGTTTATAGAGCTGTTGATGTTCTTCCGCAATGATTGGATAGTAAGGTGTATTCTCTTCACGCACATAAGCTTGTGGATATTCACGTGCTATCGTCGTCTTTAAATGCTGCTGACCTGTTAAATGCTTAAATTCTGTAGTACGTGTAAAATCATAGCTATTCGGTGAATTAAGCTGTCCAACAGTTTGCTTATATGCTACATCGTATGTATCATACTCAAAGCGCAACGAACGATATGGAAGCTCTCCGTACTGAAAATTAAATAACTCATCAATCTTACCTGTATAAATAATTTGTCCTTCAAACGGTTGTCCGAACAATGTATGCCCATCTTTTGAAATCGTCATAATATCTTGATATTTTGTATTTAGCATGAGGTGTATATTTGGATGATCAAGCATCTTTTTAAACATTTCAGTATAGCCGTACTTCGGTAAACCTTGATATTTCTCTTGGAAATAACGATCATCCCTTGAAATGTAAACAGGAACTCGACCAGTCACCGTTGGCTCCAACTCCTCTGGCCCAATACCCCATTGTTTCAATGTATACTGCAAAAATACTTTTTCGTATACATAGTCTGCTAAAAATTTTAGGTCCTCGTCATTTTGCTCTCGAAGTTTTAAAATGGGCACTTTTACATTGTAACCAAGTAAATCAACCAATTTTGCCTGTAAACGATCTGCTAAGCCCTGTGGAAACACTTCAGCGATTGTATTTAAATTGAATGGAATCGGTACTTCTTTTCCATCTATTTTCGCCAATACACGATGCTCATAATGATGCCATTCCGTAAACTGTGATAAATAATCCCATATCTCTTTTGAGCGTGTATGGAAAATATGTGGACCATATTTATGAATCAAAACACCATGCTCATCAAAATGATCATAAGCGTTACCACCGATGTGTTGACGTTGTTCTATAACAAGTACCTTTTGATTTTTTTGAGAAGCGAGGCGTTCTGCCAGCACTAGGCCTGCGTAGCCTGCGCCGATGATTACGTATTTATACATTTACCTACTCCTTATACGGATAAATAAAATCTATATTTTCAATAAAACCATTAGCCTCTAATTGTTTTTTAATTAACTCATAAGCATGGATTGGCGAAACAATATACTTTGTTCCCTTACTATATATAGGCATTGAAACACTCACTTCCATAATTTTTTCACCAGTACGATTTGCATTTGAATCAATAAAACCACTAACTGTACAGTCATTTTTATTTAAAAAGTGACAGATACTTTGTCCGGCTTCTCCAGCCCCCCAAATAAGCACATTTTCATTATTTAAAACAAATGAATTAATCACTTCTTCATTTAAATTCAAATAAAAATATGTATTTTCCAAGTAAATATCTCTTGAAAATTCTATTGGATAATAACCATTTAATTGAGCCAAGTTATTAAAATACAAATATATTTGCTCTAAATATTTCGAATGACCACTTAAAGTTCCTCGTGCATTAGAATCGTTAACATCATGAATTCGATAGTATGTTAGGGGCTCCATTATTGTATGAATCTTCCCATAAAAAACACTCAATAGTGACAGTCGTGCATCTGGCCAAATATAATTTAATTCATCCTCTCGCAAAGGTAGCACCTTTTCTAAAAATGATCGCCTAAATGACAAGCCACTAGTTGGAACAAATAGATGGAAGAAGTTTTGCTTTTCAAAAATATAAGTATGTATATTATTAACTTCTTTAATAATGGGACGAACAATATTACTTGAGCGTCCTTCACCATCTGTTTCAAACATTAAATTTTGAACTGTCGTAATTTCATCATCACTTTCAAATACCTTTACAATCTTTTCAAGCTTCTCTTTACAAAACATATCATCACTGTCTAACAGACAAATAATATCACCTGTTGATTGTAAAAAAGCCTGATAAATTGCGTTTGCTTGGTTTTCATTAGGTGTGTGCTTATAGTTTGATTTAGCAATGACTTTCACTCTATTTTTGTATTGTTCTAGAATTTCTAAAGAGTTATCCTTAGAACCATCATCATAAATGATAATTTCAAAATTTTTGTAAGTTAGTTTAAATAAAGATACTAAACATTGCTCAATATACCTTGCATAATTATAATTATTAATCAGAACAGAAACTTTAGCCATGTTATTCCTCCTAAAGTTTTGGAATTAATATGCTATTTACATCAAACTTTTCTTCTTTTAAAGTATTCAAAACTTCTTCTATTTGAAAGCTGGCAATCAATAATTTAGCATTCGGGTGTATTTCTTTAATGTATTTTAATGGCATTAAATCGATCCCCATATGTTTTTCAACTTCTGTAACGAAACTATTTGAAAACGACACTATTTTATACTCCTTGTGAATTAAATTATATAATTCTGTTCCAAGGGCGCCATTCCCTAAAATAATATAATTCTCTTCTTTAGTTAAATTTATTGAATCAAGAAATACCTTAGCAATTGTTAATGCCTCGTTTTCTTTTTCTATTTTTAATTTTCCTTCTAAATCCCTCTGTTTATTTAAAAACTTTAATGTATTTTCGTTGTATTTTACAGAATTCAATTGTGTATTAAACCAATTATTAGAATCATGTGATCTATAGCAGCCTAATGGTCGATCAATAGACAATATGTCTTCATTATTTAAATACATAACTTTCATATATAAATCTGCGCAAATTTTATAATCCTTTTCAGGGATAGGAAATACATGTTTTATACTTTCTGTTATAAAAGACAAACCTGATGTTGGAATTGTTCCCATAAACCCAAACTCTTCTAATAAACGTTTTTGTTTACTAATATTATCTTCCAAATGAGTAAATTTTGATTGATTATTAATTAATAAATTATGTTGAATCCCAGAATACAGCTCGTGATATTCAACAATTGTTTGTAATTTATTTTCATACCAATAATCATCCGCATCTAAAAACGCCAAAATATCACCTTCAGCTAATTTATAGCCAATATTAAAAGCCGAAGCTTGCCCCCCATTTTCCTTAAATACTCCCTTAATTTTGTGTGGATACTGCTCAATAAATTTTTGAATAATACTTTTAGAATTGTCTTCTGAACCATCATCAACAATAATTAATTCAAAATTTTGATACGTTTGAGTTAATACAGATTCAATCGCTTCAGTAATATATTGTGCATAATTATAGTTTGATATAATTACTGATACTAATTTAGTCATAATTTTTAACCTCATATCCTTCATAATATAAAATATTATTTAAACTCTAAACTACTAGGTGAATGAATTTCCAATCAGGACCTTAAAAATATTTTATTACATGTTTTCATAGGGAAATAACAATACTTTTTCAAGATATCTTTTATTTCCATAAAATAACTCATAGACGGGACAATTATTGCAAGTTGACTTGATAAATTATTAAGAACTTCCACCGTGTGAATATTCTTATTACAGAACTTTAATCCCACTTTTTTTTTATCACTGTCAATAAAAAATTCTACATCTAACTCTTCTTTTTGAAGTAATTTATATGCACTTTCCCCAGCAATTGATGCTCCAAAAACAACTATTTCTCTCCCATTTAATATCTCCAAATCTGATTGAATATAGCCATTCCAAGAACAAAGCTTTTTATAATAATCAAATTTTTCTTTATACTCACCACTATATAAAATATGCCAAGGTTTATCTTTATAAGCATAATGAATTAATCGTGGTACTCTTATTTGGGTGTGGTTGACTGGCATAAAATTGTATGATCTATTCAATTTTAGCCAGTTATCACCTAAAACAACATTTAACGGATCTTGGTCAACTGTATTTTTCTTATTCATAGGACTAATAATATATTCATATACTTTAATAGATATATTTTCTTCTCTCCATTTTTGTAAATTAATTTTCATTACACCTGAATTAAAATAATGTTCTACGGGTTTATCTATTTCGCTAGCTAAATAGGTATTATCATCATTTACTGCAGCAATATAATGTTCACTAATATCAAATTTTTCGAATTCCAAAATATCACAATTAATAATTATATCTCCATCTAAATAAAGTGCATATTTTTGGTCAAAGGGTAAATAATTTGGAATATTAATTTTTAAATATGCAGCTTTAGACACATATGGTCCTTCATAATAATCGTTAAAATTATAATATTCATTTATAAATACAATTTGACTATCGTATTTTTTTACTACATCTGTAAGATTACTTTTATTTTGATCAGTCAATTCATTATAAATAACATATACCTTTATTTTTTTTGAATCAGCCGTATTTTCGAACATTGAAGTCAGCATCACTCCTACATACTGAGCATAATTATTATCTACAACAACTACAATATTCATTTTCTCATAGCTCCTATTAATCTTTTCAAAATATTAAAATCACTTTATCAATTAGTCATCCAATTTACATGAAAAGAGTATATTTTATAAGATTTTCATAAAATTAATATTTTTTATATCTATTTATTTAATAGCATCCACAATTAATGAAGTATATTTAATTTCACCTCTCCAATTTCTAGGGTCATTTTTTAAACTACGTTTAATAAATCCATCAATTTCATCCCACTGATTGCTTATGAAATTCCCTTCATCATTAAAATATTCTAGCAAGATTATTTTTTCAAACCCCGCTTCGTATAGCATTTGCTGTATTAATTGGTAATTATAAAAAATTTTATGCTCATCATCTTTTAAAATATTTCCTACACCATTCTCCTTACACCATTCTTTATAATATATATTTGGATGATTTTCATCTGGAACTGCTATTCTTAGTTTTCCACCTTGTTTTAAATATTCATAGCAACGATTCGCAGCTTTTATCCCTTCGTCATAAGTAATATGCTCCCATACATGCTCTGCTACTATATTGGAAATAGAGTTTTTTTCAAAATGTATTTTCCAATCGTTCTCTTCTAACAAATCTAAATAGGGACGATTCGTTGAAATCCATCCTTTTTGGAAAGTATTGTTCGCTCCCACAATAATTTTAACATCTTCATTGTGCAGTAGATTTTTTTTAAAACTAATATATTCTAAAAAGGAATTAAATTTTTTTCTATCAATAAAATGAATACCTTCTTTTAATCCATGTTGAATCAATTGATTTTTAATATCTTCAAAATAGGAACTACATATAACAATTAAATAATTGTTTATTTCAATTTCATTTAGAATACTTATTTTATATATTTTTTTGTCATACAATTCTTTTTTATTTACAAAATTATCTATAAAAAACTCTATATCAAAATTTTCATTTTCAATTTTGCAAGAAATATATTGATTTTTTGCTAATAGACCTGTACCCCAAAAAATAAGCTTTTTACCTATATATTCATTCATGTATATACCTCTTTCATTTTTTAAGTTTAGCTTCATTAAATATACGAATATTTTTCAAATAAAATTTTGCTTTATTATGATTGCCACTAGTTAGTTTCTCACACATTAAAAAATACTCTTCTGCTTCTTTATACATTTTCTCTAAAAAATAATACTCACCTAAATAGAAGTATGTAGAAATTAGATAATTTTTTTTACTAATATCTGAATGCCCTTTAAAATTTTTTGAAGAATATAAAATTAAATATTCTTTAAAAAAAGAAATGGCATCGCTATTTTTTTTTATTTTTAATAAAGATCTTCCTCCATAGTATAACTCATCTAAACTCTTCTCTTTGTTTAATAAGATTAAGTCAATTAGTAATTGATGTTGATCCATCTTAAATAGTTTATTTAAAATTACAGAACTGTAGATTGTATTCTTTTGGTACACTTTAATAATAAATGACTTACAGAGATTAACTTTTTCTATTCTATTGAATTCTTTAAAAAAATCCATCACTACTATTAAATCATTGATATCTATTTGATTAATTTTCGATTCAATTTTAAAATGTTCGACAAATAAATTAAATGCTTTAATCATTTCCTTTTCGTTTTTTAATTTATAATATGCTTTTGCAACAATTAAACTATTTTCAATTTGAGGATTTTTTTTATGCATTTCTATTATTTTATTGTATAAACCATCAGAATAATAGAATTCATACAATATTTTGCTATTTATATCGGAAGGTAATTTAAGATTAGTTTGCCTATCCATTATACTTTGTATTTTATGCGAAAAAATTTCGGAATAGTTAGATTTTGTGTTTTCTCGCAATTCTTGTTTAAATTGCAACTGTAATACTATACTTTCTAACACTTCATCAGAATTAGAAGCTTGCTTAACCCATCCCTGTCTAATTTCTTGTTCAAAATATAAAATTGCTTTTTCATGTAAAGTAATTGAGGGTATATCAAATTCTTTAGCCTCTATTACACAAGTTGAAAATGACGTTATATGAATATCCATTCTTTTTAATAACCATGGTAACGGTAATTCTGTAGTTTTTTTTGTTTCAACAATTCCCTTCGCTATAACCTTTGATAATAGTAACTCACAAGTATCCATTTCATTTTTGAATTTACTTAACATTTGTTGATGATATCTAATATAAAACTTATAGTTAGAAGGAGATTTTTCTATAACATCAATTAACCAAGATGGAATATTTTCTTCCCAACCTACTAATGCATATAATGGTTGTAATGTAATCAAAATATTTACTTTCTTATCATCTATAACATAATTATTAAATTGATTTACTATTTTACTATTGTTATCTTTCCACAACTCTATCCAAGGGTTCCCACCTATTAACGTATCGTGGTGATTTGTGCTCTTTGTCCAACCTTGAATCGGAATTGAATCTTTTTCATACCAATTCCAAAATATAGATGGCAATGTATTATATCCATTTTCCGGTATTTTTGTCCAACTGGAATAAGTTACGTATCTTTGATTTCCATGTTGAATATCTACACTTAATATACTTAATTCTTTGGCCGCCAATATTAGGGCAAAACTTATTAATTGATAGAAATTCACAATAAAAACAACTTTAGTTTTTTTTCTTATCAAAACTTCTTTAAAATATTGTTTCATTTTTAATATAAACAACGTACTTATTATTAATTCATTGATAGTAAGTATATGATCCTTATTATAATATCTACAAAATTCTTCATAAATTTCTTCAAAGTAAGGCAAACATATTTTCAATTCTTCTTGAGTTCCTAAGAAATGTTCAGAAATTCCGATTTGATTACGAATAGAATAAGTATTTTCTATTACTGGAAATTTATACATCCCAACATTACTAAAATCTAAATTTATGGCACTGTATCCTAATTTTGTCAATGTTTCATAAAATGGATCAGACAGTCTATTATACCAAAGAGAATTTAAAGATACCCTGTAAACGGCATCTGATAGTATCATAGCATCTATAACTGTTTCAGTTTCTACTATAGTTGATAAATTTGGTAGAACATCAATATTTTGATTGAATGTAAACTCTTCGTATATATTATTTTTTAAATCTGTAGTACTTTCAATATTAAAGAAATTGAATATCCTAAAAATAGGCCAAACGTGAACACCCTCTATTTCCCATAAATCAACAGGGTAATTATCTTCAATTTTTTTAATTAAATCTTTAGCTAAATTATTCATTTAATATAATTCTCCTTCTATGTATGTAAGGATTAAATTTTATAATAAAATTTAATAAGCAGATCTCTTTTAATAAATTCTAAAAATACAAAATAAAAAAGCATACACTTTTTCAATTAAAATGCACTGCCCCAATCAATTTTCGAAGTTTAACTCATCATCAATAAATTCAAATAGGATTTATGACTAGAAGAACTACTAAATGAGATGCTACAATTTCACTAGAAAAAATGTCAATAATTAATACTTTTACATCAGCCTAACAAATTCGGCTACATCTTTACTTACTTTACTATAATCGCTATATAGCCGAAGACAATTATCAAAGCAGCATTTCTTCAAATTAATACATACTATTGGCGCCATAAAAATCAAACGAATGGTGTCAGGCTACTTTGGGGTAACCTGCACCATTGTCCCCTTTACAAACTGTGACACAATCGAAATCTTTTTAACTGAATCAATAGCATCTGCTACAGAAAAGTTCACTCTGACCTTTTCCAATAATTCTATATCATCGTAAATATATAAGCTATTTCTTCGTAAGAAAAGTTATAGTTTAATAAAAATTCATTCATAATGGCAACCAAATTTTCTTATTCGTACAATTATTGAATTCATTTTAATCTCTCGATATATTAATTTCCGCGACAATCGTATCACATTTACCCAATGCCGCTAGTATATTTGCATATTGATTATTTAATATATCGTCATTCAACATGTTATAATGCACATGTCCTCCAGGTAGCCCATTATTTAACCAATATAAATGATTACTTAACGGATATCTTTGTATTTGCTTGATCAATTTAACATTATACCCCGCGTTTTCACAAATTTTTTGTAAGGTATAGTTATTGTATAAATATAGGTGGCAACTCCAATAAGTAAATTTAGAAAATTTTTCATTCTTAAACAATGTTAATAAGGCATCATCTGCATTAGGAACTTCAATAATTATTGTTCCGTCTTTATTTAAGTGTTTTTTTAATTTCTGAAGGGTAAGCATGGGATCTTTTAGATGCTCTAATACATGAAATAAAGTAATTACATCATAACTATCATTTATTTCTGAGATATTACTATAACAATTAATTCCCTCTTTATTAATAGACTCATTTAAGCTTTTGTCTAATTCCACCCCTGCAATTTCTTTACATTTATTTTTTATAAGATGTAAAAAGCCTCCTGCCCCACAACCAAAATCAAGAACTTTCTTTCCAAGAATCACATTTTTCAAGTCTTTTGCTCTTCGACTATCGTCCATAAACGACTGCTGTCTATACTTTTGTAAATCTACTTTCCCATTCAGCATTCCTGAATTTTCATAAAATGCTTCATTAATATGATTTACAGAGGAAAGATACACTAAACCACATTCTATACATTCTAGGACATCAATTCCTTCATTATCCCGAACGCCTTTATGTCTAAGTCTTGATTTTTTACTATTACACAAAAAACAGCTACTCATTTGTCGCTCTCCTTCGAACTCATTATCTAAATTCAACCTTACTCATTCTTATTCTAATAATATCATTTTCCCTAAATATGTTTAATTGTGCAAAATCCCTTTTAAAAAAGTATTCTTAAATCCTCCTACGGACTTTTGGATTTTCATCTTTATCTTTTTAAGGGTATCTTCAAAGAAGCTCGGTTAATTGCTGTAAAGCTAGATCCCAAACCAGTTCGTTTACTTTATCGCGAAGTTGACCGAATATCCCACCAAACGTTTGTGATCCATATTACAGCGATTCTACCATGACAAACAATGTATCTAGAAAATACAATAATTATATGACCAATAAGTTTTGAAGATGTAGTAATAATTTAGTGGTATAAAAAAGTCTTTTACTTGAATGCCACTGTCATTGTTGTATGAATGGGTGTAAAACACTTTTTTTGTTCCGTGTGCTGTCAATAATATTTTTGTGAAAACCCAATTTTCAATTATATTACCATTCCTTAATTATTGTTTTTCTTTCCATTAAATCTAGTTTAGAAATATTTTTATCTTGATAAAATGAATCACCTTTTACATGAGTCGTTGAAATTTCTTCAAAAATAGCGCCTTTTTTTGATGAAAAAGCGTGAATTTGTCCTCGTAGTACAGTTTTCATATCCCCTGGCTTCATTATTGTTTTTTTACCATTGATTTCAACATCTAAATCTCCATATAAGAGTTGAAATGTTTCTTCTTTTACTTTATGTAAATGGCGTGGATGTTTTTGTCCCGGTAATACGATAATTAATTTTTTACAATACTCACGATTCACAATATTAATAATAATCGCACCTGTTTGTCTAAAATTTTTCATCCCATAATGATGTGATAATTCCACTTCAAAATCATTTCCAAGAGCAATACCTGCTTCAAATAACATTCCTTTTGCATCATGAATGACACTACGAGTACATTTAATATCAGAAATATATTTTTTCTCTTTCAAAGGTGTGTTTACTGCGTACTCTTTTGTTGCAATAATGCCTTCATAATAATCACCACTGCTCATTTGACCTTCTTGAATAGGCATAGCAAAATAAACATCATCCCTTGAAATGGCTTCACCTTCATAAATATTACGTTTCAGATAAACTCCCCGCATTAATGAATTTAAAGAATCTAGCTCCTCTTGACTTATATACTTTGTATCGTCTTTTTTCATTGAACATATTTCTTTTGCATCTATAATTGATTTTACCCATCGATCCGCTTGATCTGGATTCATAGAATACGCATTTAACGTAATTTCATCAGTTGGGAGCCCTACATGACGTTCAAAAATAGTAGCTCCCTTGGCAGTTGCTAACATAGAAACAATATTATCATCAGGATTTTCATGACCAGAATAACCAATCGGTATATTACGATACCTTTTTTTCATGCGATCAATGAAATCTAATTGTAATCGCTCGTTCGGTGCTGGATATTCAGCAACACAATGTAAAAATGCAAACTCCCGATTTCTATGTGTAAAGAAATTATAAATTTTATCAATATCAGATATTGTTTTGCCCCCTGTAGATACAATAACAGGTTTACCTGATTTCGCTACTTCCTCAAGTAATGGCCAATCCATCGAACTGCAACTGGCAACTTTTATAATATCTAAGCCTTGTTCAACACACCATTTTACCCCCTGTTCATCAAAAGGTGTACTCATTGAAATTAAACCTTCTTCTCGAACTGCCTCTACTAACTCACAAAATTGTTCGAAATTTAATCTTGTGTCCATAAAGCGAGGGATATGTTTTACATCTGTTCTTTCTTTAAAATCTGGATGAATAAAACTATCAATGTCACGATACTGTAGCTTTACTGCAGCTTTAATATTATATTTACGGGCTATTTTACTCATTTTCTTAATAATATTTATTCCGTGCTCTACACTACCTTGATGACTATTTGCCATTTCATAAATAATTAAATCTTTAAATAAATTCATTACATTCATCCTATCATTTAGAGTATTGGCTCATTAAATCAAACATGCTTAACATTTTATCATCAATATAAAAATCAGCATTTGGCTTTCCAAAATGAAGTTCGTGATATTGAAGTCCCCATTTTTTTAATTGTTCTTCCGTTGTTTTTCGCCAATCTTTTTTTGTAACATAGCCTCTAGCTGTGAATAAAATAATTTCATGATTTTCATTATATAAAGTATTAACTACAGCAATCATTTTTTCATTAGGAAGGGCATTTTCATAATCCAGATCTTTGTTAAACTGTGCAATGACTCCATCAATATCAATAACAAAACGGTTTCGATCTTGTGTTAACTTTAGAAATTGTTCTGCTCTTAAAAAGTCTATTTCACTATCTATATCAAAATTATCTCTCATTTCGTAACCTAAAATTCTATCGCCAGTCATAGATTTTTTCTTCGTAATTACTTCCGTACGAATTACATCAATACATGCATTTTGATAGTAAGTTACAGGTAAAATTTGTCTAGGCATATTATAAGCTTCCTGAATATCCTGTATAATAGGTGATATTTGGCCTGAGGAATCTTTCATCCACATCTTATAGGGAGTTTCTTTTGCAGGTGAAATACAGCGGACCGAATCTGCTTCATAGTTATTTAATAAAATTCCCACCATATTATCAATATCCTCACTATTTCTAATCGGGTATGTAGGTCGTAATTGAACAACAATATCTGGAATATACTCTTCAACTTGCTGTAAATAATTAAGCGCATGTTCAAATACTTCTATATCTAAAGCTAAATCACCTGAAATATGTTCTGGACGTATAAAAGGTACTTCTGCCCCATATTCTCTCGCAATCTCTGCATACTCTTTGCTATCAGTACTAACTATTACTCGATTAATTAATTTCGACTTTAATGCATGTTGAATTGAATATGCGACTAATGGTTTTCCATTTAAATCTCTTATATTTTTATGAATTACACCCTTTGATCCTGATCTTGCAGGAATAATGGCTAAAATTTTCGGCAAAATTAATTTCCTCCATTACTTGATTTAGCTTTAACACTCTTGTCTGGTTACTCTATTTTTTTTAACAATTCCTTACATCTTCCGTTTGTAAAATTAGAATATTTTAAACATTCAACCAAATGTGGTTTAGCATTATTATAATCCTCCAATATTAAATAGCACTCACCTAAATGAAAATGTATTGATGAAATATGGGATGTAGTTATGATCTCTTTATACTTTTGTATTATAGATAAATCATTTATTTTTTCTAAATATAATTTAAAACATTCTATGGCAGATTGAGTATCTCCTAAATGCTTATATGATTTTCCTTTATAGAAGTTTTGTTCAATAGTGTCACCCAAACACCATCTCTCCTGAACTACCTCATGATATCGTCCCTGTTTAAACAATTCCATTAATGGAACATCCTTGTATAAATATTTATTCCAATATTCAGTATAATTATCATTATCATAATAAACATTAGGAGAAAAATGTTTTAGTAAATTTCGATTTATTTTGTTTGTTGGAAAATAGTAATTTGTAATTGAATATCTTTCACCTTTTTGAATTGGTGCACCTCGATGAATTGTAGTTGAATCAAACAATATTAATGTACCTTTTGGCTTCGCAAACGTAATTAGCCTTTCTGGGTTTTCATAAATAAGTTTTTGAATTTGTTCATTATCTATACGATTTTGGCTATATTTTAAATTTGCTATTTGCATATCCTTTACAATTTGTTGTGGTTTTTCTGAATGTTTCATGATTTGAAATGCGCCATTTTCAGCTTCAACATCAGTTAAATAAATCATTGCCTTAAATTGTCGGAAAAAGCTATCTCGGTGCCAGCCCCCGCCAGAACTTTTCTCTTCACCTTCAGAAAATGCTAATTTTCCACCTAAAGAAAAAACACATACACTATCTCTCTGATAATACTGATTAGCAATTTGCTCTAAGAGTAAATCTTCTTTAAATTTGTTAATTTGCTCTGATAAACATTCTATACCGAACAAACGTGAATCTCCTTTAATCTGTACCAAACTCTCATGCTCATCAAAAATCATGTCCATTTCCTTACAAAGTTCATCACAAATACTTTCTTCTAAAAAATTTTCTATCACTAAAAAACCATCTTCATTTAATTTTTCAATGTATTGATCTGCTAAAGTACCCTGATTGTTGTTCCCTTGCAAATGTTCTAGCAAATAATAGTCAATAGCCGTAGCGATATGTGGCTCATTATCAATCAAAAAGTTCTTAAACATATGCCGCATATTTATAACCCCATTTCTTGGATTTGTTTTAAATACTTATGAGCTGAATGGTGATTTCCTTTAAATTTAGACACTAATTCCAAGAAATATCCTTTTGCTTTTATAAAATCTTTGTTGTCAAAATACAATTCTCCTAAATGAAATAATGCTGAAAGCTCTAAATGGTTCGATTGTTCTTGGTGTGTAGCCAAAATGTTTAAATAATTTTCAAGATATTCGATTGCTTGGTGAGCCTCTTTTTCGTCTTTCCATACTCTCCCTTTAAAATATGTAACTGATGAGCAATCCCAATTTTTCATTTCTAAAATTTCTTCATACATTTTATGATTAAAATAATTTTGGAGAATATTAGTTAATAATCTGTCGAAAAAATTTAATTGTGAAAGTTTCCGAACAGCACTTTCTAGAATAGCAAATAAAGACTCTTCATTTTTTAGTTCTTTATTAAAATAAAGATTCAATATTGATAAAATATAATTAATTGACGTTTTTGAAGCTTTCTCAATATATTTGAATATATATTTTAAATAAAGTTTTTTGTTATCCGATTCTTTATAGGCATAAGCTACATAAAACAAATTTTCTATATTACCATTTTGTAAATATCGTTCTTTTTGAGAAATTATTTGTTCAAATTTTAAACTATAAAACAAATCTTGAATGGTCTGTTCTTTAAGTAAATGTTCATCGTTTTTAGTCGCGTAGCATACTGTTCCAGAAAAATTCTTTTTCAATTCATGGTCGACATAAATTTTATAGTCTGGGAAATTTCCATTTATCCATCTTATAATTTCCCACATATCTCTTTCACTATGATAAATACAAATAGCTAAATCAGGTGAAAAACTTTCAATTGTTTTCTTAGCACCTTGCAATGCGGACATTTCAGCCCCTTCAATATCCATTTTAATTAAATCAATATGTTGTAGTTTTTTTTTAGCTACAAAATCGTCTAATGAATAAACTAACCCTTTTTCACTATTTGAATAGACTTGTTTATCAGTTTCATTGATTGTAAACTGATATAAGCTTGATTGATGAAAAACTATTTCTTTAGTAACATCTGAAAGCCCTGCTTTGACCGGAATTACATTTGTAAAAAAACGCCCTAGCTCTAATAATTCTTTATAAAAACTATCAATAGGTTCAAAAGCATAAATAGTACTTGATGGCTCTAAAAGAGAAAACATTGCTGCACTATCACCATTGGCTGCACCCGCATCTATAATAACTTTTTTTCCTTTACAACTAATAAAATCTTTATAAGAATAGGCATTTTCAGATAGTAAATTAATAAACTCCTTATTAGGTATATTTTTGAAATATCTAAAGTAAAATGCTTCCCTTTTTCTTTTATTATTCATCCGTTCAAGATACACTTCTTTTGGCAAAGGATATTCGGCGCCCTCTCTAGATTCAATTTCAAAATATTTAAGTCTAAAGTCTAATACTTGTTTAAATATTTGTTTAGAATATTCGTCTCCTAAGTTTGCGTATATTCTTTCAAATTGTTCTATAAATTCTTCCATATATCCATAAAAATCTTTTCCAACTGCACATTTCATATCTGTTCGAAACGCTGCAAAACACATATAGTCAATAATGAAACTATTTAAAAATGTTAAATTATTAGATTGTAATTGTTGTATTATCTCATCAACTTCATCTGCAGAAATAATAATATTATTAACATTGTAATTAAACTCTTTTTCTTTTACGGTTTTAATGCCATACCAATCCTGTACATCAGACGTATCAGGTATTACTATTGCTGTTATACTTTTTTATGTTCAACTAACCAAGAAACTAATTTAAAAGTAGTTTCATTTAAACCATAAATAATAAATTCATCATGTGTATTTAAAAAATTTTCAATTGCACTTATATAATAAACAGATGGTTTTTCTAATAATGATCGAATCAAATTCATACACTCCTAATTACCACATTCTAAATTTTCACTATAATCCAACACCCTTATACAACCAATTGTGTTTAATTTCCTCATGACTATCTAATACGTTTCGCCCATCAAATAAGATACGTCTTTTCACAAGTTCGCCTATCTTTGTCCAGTTAGCTAGTTTAAAATCATCCCATTCTGTTACAAGTACAATAGTGTCAGCATGTAATACAGTCTCTTCAATACTTTCTGAAACCTTAATTTTTAATTTATCTAATAGTTGCGTTGATTTTATAACTGGATCATATACTGAAATAACAGCTCCTTTATTATTTAATTGTTCGATAATATATTCTGATGGAGATTCTCTCATATCATCTGTATTGGGTTTAAACGCCAATCCTAGTATCGCAATCTTTTTCCCCTCTACATTTCCATCAAAATACTTTAGCACCTTCTCGACAAATAATTGTCTTTGATCATGATTGGCTTGAATAGTCGCTTCAACAATATTTAAATCCACATTATTTTCTTTAGCTAAATAACTTAGTGCTTCTGTATCTTTTGGGAAACAAGACCCCCCGTAACCAAGCCCTGCATTTAAAAACTCACGCCCAATTCTCTGATCCATACCCATACCATCAGCCACTTCTAACACATTTGCTCTTACTTTTTCACAAAGGTTAGCGATTTCATTGATAAAGCTAATTTTAGTAGCCAAAAAAGCATTTGAAGCATATTTAATCATCTCTGCACTGCGTCGATTTGTACGGAGAATTGGTAAGTTCAATGGTTTAAATAATGCTTCTACACTATCGCCTATACCAACTTCCTCTGCACCAATCACAATACGATCTCCATGAAATGTATCATGAATAGCATGACCTTCTCTTAAAAACTCAGGATTAGAAACAACATCTACATTTACATCTACATTAAGATGCTCTTGAATAATGGACTCTATTACATCATTTGTTCCTACTGGTACGGTACTTTTCACAACCACAATGGTATCATTCACAATATTTAATGCTATGTCTTTAGCAGCTTGTTTAACATAAGTTAAATCTGCTGCACCGTTGTCACTTTGAGGTGTACCCACTGCGATAAAAACTACCGCTGAATTTTCAAAAGCTTCATTATGGTTAGTAGTGAAAAATAAACGATTCGCTTCAATATTTTTCACTATCAGCTTATCTAAACCAGGTTCATAAATGGGAGATTTGCCTGACTTTAATGTATTTACTTTATTTTTATCAATATCAATGCATATTACAGTATGACCGATTTCTGAAAGAACTACGCCTGTTACGAGTCCTACATATCCTGTCCCTATTATTGCTACATTCGTCATGTATTTTCCACCTTAGCTACTACTTGTTGTATATATGTTAGTACTTCATCTCGTAAATCATCACGTTCTAATGCAAAGTCAATTGTTGCTTGGACAAAGCCTATCTTATTTCCACAATCATAAAGCTTACCTTGTATATCATGGGCTACAATTCGCTCAGAATGGTTTAATAATTCAATCGCATCCGTTAACTGAATTTCGCCAGCAGTACCTGGTTCTGTTACCTTTAAAGCATTGAAAATATTCGGTGTTAGTATATAACGTCCCATAATCGCTAAATTTGAAGGAGCAACATCGGCTTTTGGTTTTTCTATAAATCCTTTTACCTCAATTGCTTTTCCTTTTTCAATTTCACCATTTGGATCGATTACTCCGTATTGATGTACCATGTTCATATCAACAGCTTGTACACCGATCACCGATGCCAACTCTTTTTCATACGTTTCAATTAATTGAGCTAATGCCGGTTTTTCAGCCTGTAAAATTATGTCACCCAAAAGCACTGCAAAAGGCTCGTCTCCTATAAAACGGTGAGCACAATAAATAGCGTCCCCAAGCCCTCTCGCTTCCTTTTGACGAATATAGTGGATATTGGCTAGTTTCGAGATGGCTTGAATGTTTTCAAGGTCCTCCCACTTCCCTTTTTTCGTTAATAATTCCTCAAGTTCGTATGTTTTATCAAAATGGTCCTCAATTGCTCTTTTATTGCGACCGCTTATGATAATAATATCTTCAATACCAGCTTCCACCGCTTCTTCTACAATATATTGAATCGTTGGTTTATCAACGATTGGCAGCATTTCCTTTGGCTGTGCCTTCGTGGCTGGCAGGAAGCGTGTACCCAGACCAGCAGCAGGGATAACCGCTTTTCGTACTTTTTTCATTTATATTCGCTCCTTGAAATAAGCAATTGTTTTTTTTAATCCTTCATCTAACATTACTTTCGGTTCCCAACCCAGAAGTCGTTTGGCTTCTTTAATAACTGGTTGTCGCTGCTTCGGATCATCCTGTGGTAATGGTCTTAATTGTAAAGAGGTTTCATTTCCTGTCAATTTCACGACTTTTTCTGCTAACTCCAACATCGTAAATTCATTAGGATTTCCTAAATTCACAGGACCTGTAATATCCTTATCTGTTGCCATTAATCGTAAGAAACCTTCAATCAAATCATCAACATAGCAAAATGAGCGTGTCTGCTGACCATCACCATATATAGTCAAAGGCTCATTTTGTAGTGATTGTACAATAAAATTACTGACTACTCGCCCGTCCCTTGCATCCATACGTGGTCCATATGTATTAAAAATTCGTACAATTTTTATTTCTATATCGAACATTCTTGCATAGTCAAAGAATAAAGTTTCCGCTCCACGTTTTCCTTCGTCATAGCAGCTACGAATACCAATTGGATTCACATGCCCCCAATAATGCTCTGGTTGTGGATGAACTAAAGGATCCCCATAAACCTCTGAAGTAGAAGCTTGAAAAATTTTAGCCCCCGTTTGCCTAGCTAATTCTAATACATGTAGCGCTCCAAACACACTCGTTTTAAAAGTATGAACAGGATTTTCCTGATAATAGATAGGGCTTGCAGGACAGGCTAAATTATAAATTTCATCCACATGGCCTAATGCTGGTAATGGTTCTGTAATATCATGTTGGATAAATGTAATCTGTTCTTGAATATGTCGTATATTTTCTAAAGATCCTGTTTGTAAATTGTCCATACAAACAATTTCATGACCTAATTCAAGCAAACGATCAATTAAATGTGAACCAAGGAATCCTGCTCCTCCTGTTACTAAAATTCGTTTCATATTGCGCCTCCAAATTTCTTCTGGTGCCACTTCCAAGCAGTTTTAATAATTTGCTCTAAATGATATTGCGGTACCCAACCAATCATTGTATTAGCTTTATCTGCACAACCAACCAATTGACCTGGGTCTCCTGATCGACGTTCTGTTAAAAGGTACTTTATTTTCTTCCCTGTTACTTTTTCAACCATTTTTATTATTTCTAAATTTGAGTAGCCTGCACCATTTGCAAGATTTAACTTAAGATTTTGTTGTTCATTAATTAAATATTGCAATGCTTTGTAGTGAGCATCTGCTAAATCTGTTACATGAATATAATCACGAATACAAGTTCCATCTAGTGTATCAAAATCAGAACCAAAGATATTGATTAAATCTGATTTACCTAGTGCAACATCTAATACTAATGGAATCAAATGTGATTCAGGTTCATGCCACTCACCAATGGATGCATCTTCTACTGCTCCAGCAGCATTAAAATAACGAAGTGCTGCAAACTTCAATCCGTAAGCAAAAGCATAATCTTCCATCATTTTTTCCATCATTAACTTGGTCCGACCATAGGGGTTAATTGGATTTTGCGGATGTTCTTCAGTTATTGGGAGCTTTACTGGAATCCCATATGTTGCACATGTAGAAGAAAATACAATGTTTTTCACATTATGTTCCAACATCACATCTAATAAATTCACTGTATTTACTAGGTTATTACGATAATATTTCGCTGGTTCTACCACTGATTCACCTACATAAGCAAGTGCAGCAAAATGTACAACAGCATCTATGTCTGGATATTTTGTAAACAGCATATGTAAATTCTGCTTTGAGGCTAAGTCTCCTTCAACAAACTCAGCTTCATTGTGTACAGAATCCCTATGTCCAGTACTTAAATTATCGAAAACAACTACTTGTTCACCTTGCTCCAATAAGTATTTAACTGTATGGGAGCCGATGTAGCCAGCACCACCAACAACTGCAATCATCTACAGATCCTCCGCTAATTTTCTAAGTTGCTCAACAGTAAGCCACTCTACATTATTATCACTCGTATAAACAAACCCATCTGGTAATTCCTTGCCATCATCTGCATATTTCTTTGACCACCACGGAAATTCTGGTTGTATAATATAATAATCATCAAACTCGACAGTATGACGAGCGTCGTCCTCCATGATCATGGCTTCATGTAATTTTTCACCTGGACGTATACCAACGATTTCAATTTCACAGTCTGGTCCAATGGCTTTTGCCAGATCCACTACTTTCATACTTGGAATTTTCGGTACGAAAATTTCTCCGCCATGCATACGTTCTAAATTATCTAGTACAAATTGGACACCTTGCTCAAGCGTTATCCAGAAACGAGTCATTCGTTCATCTGTTACTGGTAAGGTACCTGTTTCTTTCATTTTTTTAAAGAAAGGTACTACACTTCCACGACTACCTACCACATTGCCATAGCGAACTACTGAGAAATTTGTTTTTTTATCTCCAACATAGGCATTAGCAGCTACAAATAATTTATCTGAAGCGAGTTTTGTCGCTCCATATAAATTTACAGGACTACAGGCCTTATCAGTAGAAAGAGCGACTACCTTTTCTACCCCACAATCGATAGCAGCTTCGATAATATTCTGTGCACCATGAATATTTGTTTTTACTGCTTCAAATGGGTTGTATTCACACGCATCGACATGCTTCATTGCTGCTGCATGAATAACAATATCTACGCCATCAAATGCTCGATATAATCGGTCTTTATCCCTTACATCTCCAATAAAGAAACGCAGTCGTTCATCTTTAAATTCTTGCTTCATTTCGTATTGCTTAAGTTCATCACGACTAAATACAATTATTTTTCTCACATCGAGGGTTAATGCTTTATGTATAAACTTCTTTCCAAAAGAACCCGTTCCACCTGTTATTAAAACACTTTTACCATTTAATATACTTTTCATACTGAATCACCTTTTCTTAAGCCTACATAAATGTTCAATTTGAAGTCACTTCATATAGTTCAACATTTTCAAAGAATGGCTTAATTTCATATTCAAACATATCTGCAACTACAATAAAATCTTGTATTTCTAAGCCAGCATTAATTTCATGAAGGTATTCATGAATTTGTTCCACTAATAATTCTTGTGGATATCCTAATTCAGTAAGTTTCTTATTAACATCAACCAACCAATTCAACCCTTCACTAAATTGTAAAATCAAATGCAATGCATTTTGTACATTTTCATTTCTTAAACCCTCTGCAATTTGATCACTAGCAATAATTAAATTTTGTACATATTGATTATAACTGTCCATTGTCTCAAATATTAATTTTTCCATTTTCATTCCTCTTTCTTAATTACTTGTAATGTAAAATCCTTCGTTATTTCTATAGCATGTAACATTCTACTATACAATTCTTTGTTTTGATTAAATACTCTAGAATATGCCTCTACATTACTTTCGTTTGTTTTGGGGTGGTAATTTTTCAAAACATCTAAACGTATTGGATCAGCAATAACGGAAAAAGATGTTTCGTTTAGAAGGGTCTCTATTTCCTCATCGTTTTTTTCCATTTTTTTTAAAGTTGAACTTGAAAAAGATGTTTTAGTTTTATTTGTAACTAATAATGATAAATTTTTTTGAATAAGACGCTTAGCTTTTGTAAAAGCTTCAATTTCATTTTGTAAGTAATCCATTATATTTTTATTTATTTTATTATTTTTCCCTTTTGGAGAAAGAATACATTCTACATTCATTTTAATAAATTGTTCTATAAAAGATTTAAAAGGAATATTAGTAAATCCATCAATGTTCACACCTCCCTCAGTACAATTGTAGATAGTCCTATCCGCACAATATTTTCTTTTGATCTGTTCAAAAGAATCTTTCATACTGAAAAATGCGTTATTTGTTAATACAATATCATTATAATATCCTTTAATAGGAAATAACCCCTGTTTAATTTTAAACTCCTCAGTAGTAGTTTTAAAATTTTTGTTTCCTTCAGCGTGCGTCTTACCATCTGTATATGCTAAATCTTGACCAATCAAGGCAATTGGTCCGCTAGTTAAATTTAAAGCTATTTCAAATGCTGTATTAGCCACGGACATCCCTAAAAAGCATGTTGTTATTGAACTATCAGAAATACTATCAAAATGCTGTTTAAGTGTAGGTAAATGTTCAGGTAGAAAATAATAGTTTAAACTTTGAAAGCTATCATTTATTTTATAATGATGAAGCATGCTATAGATTAGCGATACATCGTTATAAAATACTTCTTTAAAGTGCTGATAATTAGGCTCTCCCCCATCAATTGAAACAACAAAATCTGGTTTTATATTATTAGCTTGCAATGTATTCACTGTTGAACCTGCTGCAATTAAAACTACATTTTTCCGAACTTTTTTTAATAAAGGTAGCTGCTTTGTTAGCGATGGACCTCCCGAAGCGATAACTACTGGAAATTCAAAGCTATTATATAAGTCACTTAGTGGAGCATCACCTCTACTGTTATTTAAATTTAATAGGTAATTTCTTTGCCACTCAATAGAGTACCTTCTTACTGTTATTTCATTTACATTATCTAATTTAAATTTATTATTAATGATTTCTAAAAATATTTTATATTCCTGTACACATAATTTATCATAGTTAGGTGAACATAGAACTGCTTTTTGACTAATAACGGTATTTAATTTACCTATTTCTTCTTTTAAAACAGATCCTTTATTACTTTCTATAATCTTAAGATGAGGATGCTTTACTTTTATATTTTTTATTATCGGTTCAACTACAACAATTAGTTCATCATTCGTGCATTTTGTAAGTAACTGCTCGATAAAATATCCCCTACCATAGCCAAAAACAAAATGAATATGCCCTGACTTAAAATGCCTATCTGCAAATTGCTGAGCTTCTTTAATTGGATCGTATTTACTGTGTAAAATATAATTATTTATTTTTAAAATTGGTAAACCGATTTTACTTTGAGTTTCTTCTATATCATATATTGTCAATTGGTGTCACCTCCTATATATTATCGGCTATTTTATGTATTCGTACATATTCATTTATAAGAAAAAAACTCGCCTTTCAAAAGAAAGACGAGTTCCTAAAAGTTCATTCAAATTATTGTAATAATTGAAGTACACCTTGTGGTTGTTGATTAGCTTGAGCTAACATAGATTGAGCAGCTTGAGTAAGGATGTTGTTTTTAGTAAACGCCATCATCTCAGCAGCCATATCTGTATCACGGATACGTGATTCAGCAGCTGTTAAGTTTTCTGAAGCAGCACCTAAGTTGTTGATAGTGTGTTCTAAACGGTTTTGAACAGCACCTAATGCAGAACGTTGTGTTGAAACTGTTTTAATCGCTTTGTCAATTTCAACGATTGCAGCACTTGCGCCTGCACCAGTTGAGATATTTACTGTTAATTGACCACCAGAAGCTAATGCAGAAGTACGCATATCTTTAATAGCAAGCTCCATAGTTTGCCCTTCATTAGCACCAATTTGGAATGTTAATGGTGTACCAGTACCACCAGAAGCTAAATCACCATTTAAAAGAGTTTTTTCGTTGAACTCTGTAGTGTTAGCAATACGATCGATTTCAGCAGAAAGTTGTGTAATTTCATCTTGTAAGAAACCACGGTCAATATCTTCGTTTGTATCGTTACGAGATTGAACTGCTAATTCACGCATACGTTGTAGGATAGCGTGTGTTTCGTTAAGAGCACCCTCAGCAGTTTGGATTAAAGAGATTGAGTCTTGAGAGTTTTTAGTAGCCATGTCAAGACCTTTGATTTGAGCACGCATTTTTTCAGAGATTGCTAAACCAGCAGCATCGTCACCAGCGCGGTTGATTTTGTAACCTGAAGATAATTTCTCAAGATTTTTAGCTGATTGAGAGTTGTTGAAAGCTAGGTTACGGTGTGTGTTTAAAGCTGAAATGTTGTGTTGAATTCTCATTTGGAATTCCTCCTTGAATGTTTGTTTTTGTTATTCCACATCCGTGTGGAATATCGGATTAGGTAGTATGTGTACTTCCTGCCCCTTACAATCTATATATCGTAATTAGTTGGAAATGTTTAATAGTTTTTTAAAAAGTTTTTTTATTTTTTTATGTAATCGATTCTGCACTATTCTTTCTTAATAAAATAGACAGTGGAGGTATATCAGTTTTTATTTTCTCTTTAGCTGTTCCAAGAAGCTTGATGATGTTGATAAAGCTTCCTTATTCTGTGCTTGGATAGCTTCAAAAACTTCGGAGCGATGTACTTTCACTGTTTTTGGTGCTACAATGCCAATTTTAATTTGTTCGCCATCCACTGCTAATATTTTAATTTCAATTTGGTCACCTATCATAATAGATTCGTCTTTCTTACGTGAAAGCACCAGCATTATTTCGCACTTCCTTCCAATGCTTCCATTGGGTAACGTAATGGATAGGATTTATTATCTTGAAGAACAATTTGTTTACCACATTTTGCATCCATGTTAATCACTAATGGCGCAAGTAAATTAATAGTAGATTCCTGTAGCGTTTCCTTCATTGTGACAACAGCATATGTTAGAACATCTTCTTCATTTTCAATTTGTAGTTGTTCTAAATCCTCTTCACTTAAATCAAAGCTATAGTCTTTTTTGAAGGCAAATGGATAAGCAACTACAAAACCTATTTCAACTTGCTCAACTGATTGTAACAATGCTAAAGGATGTTCTTCTGATATAGGTAAAAGTACGAATTTATTATGATTTTCTAATCCCATTAGCCCTTGTTCAAAAGTAATTATATCTTTTTCATCAATTTCGAATTCACCTAAAAACTTTGTAGCAATTTTCATATCATGCGCTCCTTTAAATAATTACGTCGATGTTAACATCTGGTCTTTGTACCATTGTACCAGTTACTTTTCCTGGTGTGTATTCGTGTATTGGTTTGTTCACCTTAGCGTCAATTATAGGCTCTCTACGTTGAATATTGACATCCGTTGTACCTGGTGTATAGTCGATTTTCACTGAACCTACTGATGGAACAAATTTAATATTAAACTGTACTCGATGTGGACCATGATTTTGCTTGGCTATATTTTGTATCGTAGAGCGACCTTGCCCTTTTCCTGCTGACAGCATCATTTGTCGGCCTTCCCGTGCACGTCTTGCTGCACCACTTAAGGCTGCCTGACTTCCCTCCTCAGCAGCATTTTTGGTCGCTTCAATTGGACCTATCATTCCTAAATCACGTCTTGCCTGAGAAGAGTCGATCCTTAAAATTCCTCTTGTTGTATTGATTTCTAAAATAGCGGCAGGCTGTTCAATATGTTGAGTTGCTTTAGGTTGCTTAATATATTGTTGAGGTTTTGCTATATGAAGATTTAATTTTGCATCTGTTGTATGAATTTGAATTTGAGGGAGTCTCATCTACATCTCTCCTTTCAAGAAAAGCGTCTGAACAAAATTGTCCAAACGCTCTTGTTGTTCCTAATAAAGTTGCCCCTGTCGCTTCGCTTTCGGGCAGAACCCTAGTAGATTCTATCTTATAAAATCTACTAGAGTTTGCTGAATAATTTTTGCACCTACGGATAAGGCAGCCTGGTGAATAGATTCATTAGTAACCATTTCTGTTATGGCTTTAGAGTAATCAACAGACTCAGTATCTCTAAGTTGCTTTGTCACACTGACCTCACGGATACCTAAGCGATTCTCCATCATCTCTATACGATTTTGTCGGGCGCCTACATCAGCCTGCGCTTCCAAAATTTTATTATGCATCGTTGAAATATCATCATTAGTACTTGATGATGATATACCACCAAGCATATCTCCAATCTCTTTACCTGTCTTACTTGAATCCCCTAACAAATCGGAAATTTTACCCATCATATCATCAATATTTTTAAATAGATCCTTACCAGGCGTATTAACCTGAATTTGAATACCATCATAAATTTCTATATTAACAGCTTCATTCGGTGCATTAAGGGCCGGGTTAATTTCTTTTCCGTTCCCACCAGCCACAGGCGTAAACAATGGCTGATTTGTATTTGTCCCACTAAATAGGTAGCTTCCGCCAATATTTGTATTTCCTACATCCTGAATCTGCTGGCGAATTTGATCAATTTCCATTTTGATTTTTTCTCGTTCTTCTGGTGTGTTTGTATCATTTGCCGCTTGAATAACTAACTCTCGAACACGCTTCATTTGCTCTCCAACCTGATTGAGAGATTCGTCAGATGAGTCTAACCAATTACTTGCTGTTATCATGTTTCGTGTGTACTGCTCAACCTTTGCTAAATCTCGACGATATCCCATTCCATTTACGGCTACCACTGGGTCATCTGATGGACGGGTAATTTTAGAGCCTGAATTAATTTGATCCTGAAGCTTTGACATTTTGCCATAGCTTCTATTTAAATTAAGTAACATATTATTTGAAAGCATTGATTGCGTTACGCGCATTTTTATAAAAACTCCCTTCTTGTTAGCCGGAGAGTCATTCTCCATAAATTATTTATTCTTATAGTCCTACTCGACCCATACCATTAATAATTTTATCTAATGTTTCATCAACAACAGTAATCATACGTGCATTGGCATTATACGCTTGCTGGAAGGTAATCATATTGGTCATTTCTTCATCTAACGAAACAGAGCTAACAGCATCTCGACTATTTGATACAGTTAAACGTTGGGATTCTGAAGTAGCTGCTAAACGTAGAGCTTCTTCACCGTCTACACCAATTTTCCCAACAATCCCTTTATAAAATGATTGCATTGTTGCATTTCCAATTGAGGCATACAATTTATGTTGCATATTCGCAAGCTCATAGGCATGTTTACCATCACCTTCTTGAGTAACCCCAGAGGAGGCAGCTAAAAGGTTTGGATCTTTTTCAATGGCTTCATTAAATTTAATTCCACCCGCACCTGTACCTGCACCCAAAAAGAAAAGTCCCCCATTAGTGGAAGGAGTAGTTACAACCCCATTAGAATCTTTTTGCTCTAATGTATAGCCATTTGCATGCAGTTTATTAAATTCTTCAATAAAGGCATTCGCTAACTGATCCAGTTTTTCTAATGTTTCAGGGTAGTACCCCTTTATACCACTAGTACTTTGGTAACCATAGGAATTTATAAGGGATAGTAATTTTCCTTTTGAAGCTTCAAAATCCTGTTGTCCTATTGCTGCTTGGGAGCTAGTGACAGTTCCCGCTTCATGATCCTCTAACGATTCAATATCAGTTAATTGTAATTCAGAAAATACATTGGTAATGTCGTCGCCAGAAACTTTACTTCCTTTAGTTCCCATCGCCGTAAACTGTGCAAAATCTTTTCCATCTACTAAATTTCTAACAACACCATCAGTACCTTTAAACGTTATTTTCAAGCTACCTTCAGCAACCTCAGAAGCGAGACCACCCGAAGGAACTCGTTCAATTGAGACAGGTATGTACTCATTTAATTTATCTACTAATACATCACGGACATCATATAAATCATTTGGTACATGCCCACTCGGCTCTACTTCTTGAATTTGTTTGTTAACGGCTGCAATTTGCTTTAGAATAGTATTAATTTGTGTTGTAGAGACATCTAGTTCTTTCCCAAGGTTACCCTGAATTGTTTTTAATTGTGTATCAATGGTGTTGAAGGACTCTGCTAAATGTTTTGCACGACCGATAGCTACTTGACGTGCTGCTGCATCTGCCGGCTTGTTACCAACATCCTGAAGCCCTTTCCAAAACTGCTCAAAGGCCTTGTCTAATCCAAATTCAGAAGGTTCGTTAATAATATCTTCCATTTGAGAAATGGCCTTTGTTCTTGATTCCCAATAGCCAAATTTATTTGTTTCTTGACGATATTGGCGATCAATAAATTCACTACGAATACGTTGAATCGAACCCGCTTCTACCCCAGTTCCAAGATGTCCTGGATAGATTGGCTGATTTAAGCCCGCAGTTGGAAAACCTGGAGTAGCTTGCATATTTACTCGCTGACGAGAGTATCCTAATGTGTTGGCGTTAGAAATATTATGTCCAGTTGTATATAAAGCTGTTTGCTGTGTAAATAAACCACGTTTACTTGCCTCTAAGCCCATAAATGTTGAGCGCATTTCTTTTCCTCCCTTTAATAACCTCTATTTTCCT
>Ga0213821_1000206_pt1 | contig 41903 bp, 45 predicted proteins | sample MC6MC0909MG_FD_179894 | JGI IMG/M metagenome (GOLD analysis project Ga0213821, IMG submission 179894) | Enriched soil aggregate microbial communities from Iowa State University, Ames, United States - MC6-MC0909-MG | ecosystem: Environmental > Terrestrial > Soil > Unclassified | place: USA: Iowa...
GTCATCGGACGCTGAGAAATTCTTCTACGAGATGTCATCCGGCGCTGAGAAACTCTTCTACGAGATGTCATCCGGCGCTGTAAAATTCTTCTGCGAGATGTCATCGGACGCTGAGAAATTCTTCTGCGAGATGTCACCCGGCGCCTAGAGGTTCTTCGACGCGAAGATCTGCGATTATGGCCTGGATCTCTGAACATAAAGTCCCCAAAACCACCTCGTCTAGCATCATCTGCTGCCCTTTGAATATCCTCTGGTGAAAATTCACTCATAATTGCACCTCCTTTAGATCTAGAAAAGGGAGTAAGAAAACTGACTGACATATATGTCCATAAAACTCACTCTTCTTTTACCAATTTACGTCAGAAGACCTGTCCTTGAATGGGACAAACGCCTATAATATGAAAAAATGCCATCTAGTCGTGACCTGCATTCGTTTTCCTTCATAGGAATAAGGGAAGGAGGAAATAAAACATGGACGAGGTTACAAGCATACCGCAATATAAGATTTTTATTAATCCAATCGATCTTAGGGAACTAAGAAGAGACATTTGGATTGATGAACCAGTTCCTGCTCAATTAACGATAGGCGGGAGAAAACTTGAGATTGATTTAAGTTATCGGGGATCTCATATTCGTGATTTTCCGAAAAAGTCTTATCAAATTACGTTTTATAATCCAAGAAAATTTAAAGGTTCCAAACAAATACATCTGAACGCTGAATTCAAGGATCCATCCCTTATTCGAAACAAATTGTCCTTTGATTTCTTTTCAGAGATTGGTGTTTTATCCCCACAATCAGGTCATATTTTTTTAACGCAAAATGGTAAAGCAGAAGGTGTTTATTTAGAAATCGAATCGGTGGATGAGAATTTTTTAAAGAGAAGATACCTTTCGAATGGAAGTATTTTTTATGCGGTCGATGGTGATGCCAACTTTTCACTGATGAGTGATTTAGACAAGGAAACAAAAAAATCACTTGATCTAGGATATGAACGAAAGTGCGGTACACCTGCAAATGATTATTACTTACAGGAATTCATCTTTAACATTAATACAATCCCACAGAATGATTTTGAAAAAGAAATTCCAAAATATCTTGACATAGAAAAATACCTCCGCTGGATTGCAGGGATTATTTTTACTTCAAACTATGATGGGTTCGTTCATAACTATGCCCTTTACCGGAATGATGATACTGGTTTATTCGAAGTCATTCCCTGGGATTATGATGCAACATGGGGACGAGATGTAAATGGAAAGATAATGGAAGCGGATTATGTTCCGATTGATGGTTTTAATACATTAACAGCGAGGATATTAGAAGTTGATCATTATCGAAAACGCTATTGTAACCTGCTCAAAGAAATAATGAACCATCAATTTACTACTGAATTTATGATGACCAAGGTTGAAAAAATGCTCCAACAGGTTCGTCCGTATGTGTTGCAGGATCCTTATAAAAAACAAGGTATAAGTGTGTTTGATAAAGAGTCAGAAGTGATTTTCCGGTATATCAAGGAAAGAAGAATATATGTGCAAAGAAAAATAACAAAATTGGAGTAGAAATGAAAAATAAAAGATGCCGATCGGCATCTTTTTTCAGAGCTATTTCTGAGTAATAAATTTATCTCTTAATTCGTCTCCAAATATTACCATCCAAAATATATCCATCCATTTCAAAGTAATCATTTGGGGTTGCGCTCCATCCAAAGCTATCTTGTCCTCTATTGTTCCAACGGGAGTGTTTACAGCATCTTGACCTGACTCTCCTTGATGTAATTCTTCGCGAAGTAATTCGTCGAGAAGTGTTTCGTCTAGAAATAAATCGTCTAGAAGTAATCCGTCGAGAAGTGTTTCGTCTAGAAATAAATCGTCTAGAAGTAATCCGTCTAGAAGTAATCCGTCTAGAAGTAAATTGTCTAGAAGTAAATCGTCTAGAAGTAATCCGTCTAGAAGTAAATCGTCTAGAAGTAAATCGTCTAGAAGTAATTTGTCTAGAAGTAATCCGTCTAGAAGTAAATCGTCTAGAAGTAATTCTTCTAGAAGTAATTTGTCTAGAAGTAATCCGTCTAACAGTAATTCGTCTAGAAGTTTGGCGATTTCTAGAAGTAATTTGTCTAAAAGTATTTCGTCTAATAGATTGACGATTTCTAAAAGTAATTCGTCTAGAAGTAATCATTTCGGAAATAGGGCGGTTTCTGGAAGTATTTCTGCGGGCTGTATTTTGCTGTATGGAGGTAATAGGTCTTGAAGAATTTCTTCTTGAAGTATTACGAAGTCTAGTCGATATTGGTCCAAGTTGTTTTCTGTGATGTGTTCGCTTTTTTGATCCTGGATCATTAAACATGTGTTTTCCCTGCCCGGACCTTTTTACTTGTTCTGCAGCTTCCTGAATATCATCGCTAGAAAACTGTCGCATATTTTCACCTCTAATTAAGATTGAAAAGGGAAGACGGAGGAATTAAACAAGTTTTTTTCTTGCTCGTCTCCTGTTCTCCTACTAATCTACGTAGGTGCATTTCTATTTGTATAGGGGAATTGCTCAATATTAAAAAAGATTGTCCAAAAGCAACTTAAAAATGGTGTCAGCCATAAATATGGTGTCAGGCACCATTGTAGAAGAGATGAAATTAATTGCTTAACAGGGATGGATTACCTGTGATGATAATAGCTACGGGCTATTTTTATCAGCTGTATCACACCTTATATAGAAGGAATTAGAGTTTTTTTCACGAACAATATCATTGTAAGAATATTCTACTTGGCGAAGATGCCTTAGGACAAGCAGGCAATGTCTTAAAGAAAGCATTCAATGCACAGACCATAATAAAATAGTTGAATGTTTAGGGGAGTGGTTTTATTAATCACTGCTCCTTTTATTTGAGTGAAATCTATTACTTTTTTTAGTAAGAAAAATTACTGAAATTAAAGGATTTTGTCAAAACAGTGGTGAATTTATTAAGTGAATTTTCAAATAAATAAAGGAGTTGATGATAATGTTTTCCCCCCTAACCCCACTGGATTGGAAACGGAGAGCGGTTAAATATTATCCGAAAAAAACAGCTGTAATAGATGGCGAGAAGGAGTTTACATATCAAGCATTTGGACAGCGTGTTGATCAGCTTTCTACTGCATTACATCAAGCTGGAATAGTAAAAGGGGATCATGTAGCAGTGATGATGCCCAACACCCATTATATGTTGGAATGCTTCTATGGTATTTGTCAACTTGGGGCAGTGATGGTGCCTTTGAATTATCGGCTTTCTGCAGAGGATTTGGAATATATTATTCGTCACAGTGATTCGAAAATGTTAATTGTTGATGAGGAATTTTGCGCTCCGATTGAGAAAATCATTGACAACCTTTCCTTAGAACAAATCATTATCGTCCATGTTTCGGGGTATGAAACATCTTTAAATGGTGTGTATTATGAGGATTTCCTTCAACATGCTTCTCAAAATGTAGATTTACCAGAAGTAGAAATCGATGAAAACCAGCTTCTCACGTTAAATTACACAAGTGGAACGACCTCAAAACCAAAAGGTGTCATGTTAACACATCGTGGTAATTACCTTAATGCTGCCAATTTTCTGTATCATCTTAATGTAAAACATGATGATGTATATCTTCATACATTACCGATGTTCCATGCAAATGGCTGGGGCGGTGTATGGGCAATTACAGCTGCCGGCGGTACCCATGTATGTTTGCGAAAGGTTGATCCACCACTAATTCTCGAGTTATTTGAGAAGAAAAATATTTCACTACTATGTGGTGCCCCGACTGTTGTGAATATGCTCGTAAATGATCCAAAAGCGAAGGAAGTTGAAATAGATACGAACCCACGCATGGCAACAGCTGGTGCACCGCCAGCAGCAGCTCTGATTCATAAAGCTCAAGAAATTCTTGGATTAAATATGATTCACGTCTATGGATTGACGGAAACCTCACCTTTCATTTTATATTGCGAGTGGAAAAAAGAATTTGAATCAAAATCTAAGGATGAACAAGCAACGATTAAAGCAAGACAAGGAATTGAACTAGCCTTTAATGGGGAAACAAAGGTCGTTCATCAAGATGGTGAAGAAGTTGCATGGAATGGGAGAGAGTTGGGAGAAATCGTTACACGCGGCAATGTTGTGATGGCTGGATATTACAAAGATCCACAGACAACGGCGTCTGCTATTAGGGATGGATGGTTTCATACAGGTGATTTGGCTGTTACCTATCCGGATGGTTTCATCGAAATACAAGACCGTGCCAAGGATTTAATAATTTCGGGAGGGGAAAATATTTCTTCCACTGAGGTCGAAGGTGTATTGTATAAACACCCAGATGTCTTGGAAACGGCGGTAATTGCCATACCTGATGAAAAATGGGGCGAGGTTCCGAAAGCGATTATTGTGTTACAGCCTGGTGCGATAGTGACGGAAGAAGAGATAATTCAATTTTGCCGATCGAACATGACCCACTTTAAAGCACCAAAATCCGTTGAGTTTGTGGATGCTTTACCAAAAACAGCTACAGGTAAACTTCAAAAATACCGTTTACGGGAAATGTATTGGACAGGCCCTAAGAAGGTCAATTAACAGTCAAATTTTTATGAAGAGGGTAGTGATTTTTTAAGTCACTGCCCTTTTTCAGTGTTTTCTTTAACTCCAAGGTGGACTTTTCGTTATTTAAGTTTTCATAATAAAAGCATACTAATGAAGTTAATCACAAACAAAGATATTATTAAGTGATAAGTTATTAATGAAAAATATTTCACAAGTATGTTGCAGCAGTGAAGGAGAATCCTTTTAATGAGTGGTTTCATTAATAACCGTGAACAAATAACAATAAAAAATTTAATATTCTTTCAATTTCAAAAATGGTAAACTATTAAAAATATATTCTTAAGGGGAGACTGATAAAATGGTTAAGGCGATATTTTTCGATTTAGATGATACCCTGCTTTGGGATCAAAAGAGTGTGAAGGAGGCCTTTACGGCTACGTGTAAAGCAGCTGAAGACAGGTACGGAATGGATGCCCATCAACTAGAAGAAGCCGTTCGAGATGCTGCGAGAAATCTTTACGGTTCCTATGAATTTTACCCTTTTACACAAATGATTGGGATCAACCCATTCGAAGGATTATGGGGCAATTTTTTAGATGAAAATCATGATCATTTTATAAAAATGAAAGAAACCGTTCCTGCATATCGAAAAGATGCCTGGACAAAGGGGCTAAAGAAGATGGGGGTAGATGACGATGACTTTGGCTATGAGTTAGCGGAACGTTTCCCGCAGGAACGTAGAAAGGTACCGTTTGTTTACGAGGAAACCTTTAAAACACTTGATGCATTAAAAGGCAACTATCAGCTACTTCTTTTGACAAATGGCTCACCGGATTTACAAAAAACGAAATTAGCGATTACTCCAGAACTGGTCCCATATTTTGACCAAATTGTGATTTCTGGGGATTTCGGAAGAGGAAAGCCCGATCCATCCATTTTTGAGCATGCCTTGTCGCTCATTTCTTTAAAGAAAGAGGAAGTTATTATGGTTGGGGATAACCTTATGACAGATATTCTTGGCGCAAATCGTGCAGGAATAAAAACCGTTTGGATCAACCGCCACAATAAAGAGCGAAATGAAGTCATCCCTACATACGAAATTACCCATTTGGAAGAACTTTTTCCAATCTTAGAGAAACTATAGGATGTTTTTTTAAACTGTGTAAGAAGTGAAAGCAGATGCAATTACATTCTTAAACAATAAAAATTCTTTTTCAAAAGGCTCTGGGAAGCTAGTTGGTCAAATGGACCCACACACAATCGAAGTGGACGTGGAAGGTAAGAAAGAAGCATTTCAATTAACTGATGAAGCGAAGAAGCAATTAACTACCTTAAAAGAGGGTATAACTTTAACATTCTTTTTTATTGAAAATGATATAGGCCAAAAGGTGATACAAAGGTTTGTATTAGAGGTTCAAAAATAGCTTTGTCATTTTCATTACTGGATAAAAAAAGTGGGGCCTTTTTATTGGCTCCACTTTCTATAATGTTCCAGGAATTATTGTAACTTAAATATGGTTTCCCCAATTCCCATTTCTGTATTAAGGTTGATAATAACATCAGCTTTTTCATAGGCTTCATTAACGTAAACGCCATTACCTTTGGAAATAAAATCTACAAATTCTGTATTGCCGATCCCTTTTGATGAATCGATTTTTACCCCAACATCTTTTGGTAGAATAATGGTTGATTTTCCAACGCCTATTTCCAAAGTAGCGTCAAATCCCTTTTTCCATTTTCCGCCAAGGTCAATCGTAATATCGCCAACACCAGCCTTTACATCAAGACCGCTAAGATTTAGCCCTTTTAAATCCAACTTTGTTTGGGAAGCCCCGGTAATAACCGATAGATCAATCGGAATCTCATTGTTTAAGTTTAGCTTCCAGTTGTTCTTTATATTACCGATTTTAATGTTATTAAGTTTATTCCCCTGTTCAATGATGCCAATTCCTTTATCACCTTTAAGCTTATAAGATACTTCAGGCTTTAATTTATCATGATTATATTCTATTGTTCCTTCAACCCAATCATCAGTGCCTTTATTGACTTCTAATTCTCCAGCGCCCACGTTTAGTTCTAGATCTAGTTCTTTTACTTTGTCTTTTTCGATCGTGATTTTACTGCTTTCAAGCTTTCCGTTTACCAATGTTCTACAGCCAGACACCAACAACAGCATTGTTGCTGCCATAACACCCAAAAAGAACTTTTTTTTCATATTTATTTCCTCCCGTTTAATAACTTAACATCATTGTATAAAAATCAATGATGTTATAAAAACGGCTCTGGTTTTAAAAATTTATCAGACCTAAGACTTAAAATAAGAGTTTCTTTTAAACTTTTGGCAATAGGTATATACAAATATTCAATTATGTCATCCTCTGCGGGTTTACCTTCAAAATATTAATGAATTTCATATTGAACGGCTTCTTAAAGGTGAGGGTTTTGCCCATGGATATACACATCAAAGATGAGAGTATCATTAGGCACTTCAAATTCCGTTACGGTTTAAAAGTGTAAGCCAAACGTGCCTTCAATCAGGGGGAGCTGCTTTTGAGAAACAGAATAATAGATGAAATCTTTGGTCAGTGCTGCAATATTTGTGAGGGAACTGACTTTTTTATTATTCTAAAATAATGTTATGGCAATATCTACATTTTCTTTCACTTTTATGATAATCCTTGTTTTTCTTTTAAAAAACAGTAAACATTTGTCATTTCGAAATTGTCTAAATAATCCCTAAAATAGGTTGAATTTCTTTCGTAAGAATAGTATTATTAGTCACGGAAAAGTTCAATTAAGGATGGTACAATTCTACTATCAGAAAATTTAAGTCAGGTGGGGCAGCTTATATGCAAAAAAAATTACCTTTTTCAAGGTATTTCATTATAGGAATTATGTTGTTTGCTTTATTTTTTGGTGCTGGGAACTTAATTTTTCCTGCAGGATTGGGTCAAAAAGCAGGATTGAACATTTGGATGGCGATTGGAGGATTCTTGATAACTGGTATTGGTCTGCCATTCCTTGGGATTTTGGCAATGGGTTTTTCCGGAAGTAAGAACTTACAAGAGCTTGCAGGCCGGATTCATCCACTCTATGGGGTGATTTTTACCTCATTGCTTTATTTAACGATTGGACCATTTTTTGCAGCACCTAGAACGGGAGCCGTTGCCTATGATATTGGGATTGCACCGTTTGTTGGTGATGCCTTTGGACAAGTTGGATTAATTCTTTTTACAAGTGTTTTCTTTCTCGTCACATTGTGGTTTTCTTTAAATCCAGCTAAGATCGTTGACAATGTAGGAAAAATACTATCTCCTGGAATTATCATTCTCCTTTTTGTTTTATTAGTTATGGTAATTGTAAAACCAATTGGATCAATTGGAGCTCCACAAGAGTCTTATGCAAACGGGGCATTCATGAAGGGGTTACTCGAAGGCTATAACACGATGGACGCCCTCGCGTCACTTGTATTTGGAGTTATTGTCATAAATGCGATTCGTTCGATGGGTGTAACCTCTACTCGCGGAATCCTTTTAGCATCGGCTAAATCCGGAATTGTCGCAATAATCTTTCTAGGAGTTATTTATGTTGGCATTGCCTATTTAGGGGCAACGAGCACAGAAGCGTTTGGTCTGTTTGAGACAGGGGGACCAGTCCTCGGAAAGGCAGCATCTTATTATTTTGGATCGTTAGGAACAGTTATGTTATCGATTATTATCATTCTTGCCTGTTTGACGACGAGTATCGGATTGATGACGGCTTGCGGAGAATACTTCCATACTCTACTTCCTAAATTAAGTTACAAAATGTGGGTTGTTATCTTTTCATTAGTATCTTTCGTGGTTGCGAACTTTGGATTATCGAATATCATTCATTTCTCGATTCCAGTGTTAATGTTGTTATATCCATTAGCAGTGGCATTAATGCTGCTGACATTTTTATCAAAGCTATTTAACCATTCACGGCTCGTATACGTAGCAGCCACCACCGTTACATTTATGATTAGTCTGATCGATGGCTTAAAAACATTCTGCCAGCTGCTTGAAATCGAATATTTTGGGTGGTTAAAATCGATTATTTCATTTTATGAAAAGACCTTGCCACTTTATAATGATGGGCTTGGATGGCTGCTTCCAGTATTACTTACCATTTTGATTACCGGACTGATCGTTCGTGTGCAGAATTTTAATGCCCTTCGACTAAAGGACAAAACAGAAGGGACCATTTAACATCTCCATATTGGTGGGGATGTTTTTTCTTCATTTACAAATGTAGTATATTATAAAAATGTTATGTAAACTAGAAATGAATTTTTCGAGGTGTATTGATTTGGAATTAAGACAATTACAATTTCTTATAGAGGCTGCCAAGCATAAAAGCATTACAAAAGCTGCAGAAAATATGCATATTTCTCAGCCGGCTTTGAGCAAGTCAATCATAGCATTAGAGGAAGAGCTTGGCATGACTCTGATTATTCGTACCAATAAGACGAGTGATTTAACAGATGCAGGGGAGGTGGTAGTGGATTATGCCCAGAAGATAATCGGCCTGCTTGATGAAATGAAAACTACTTTAAATGACATGACAAACCTTGCAAGAGGGCAGATCAATATTGGGCTTCCTCCTTTTATCGGAAGTTTATTTTTTCCAAAGGTAATGGCTAAGTTTCATCATGCTTACCCCAATATCGAACTGAATATTACCGAGTATGGTGGTGCAAGGGTCGTAAAAAGTGTTGAGGAAGGTGAATTTGAGCTTGGTGTAGCGGTCTTGCCACTTGATGAACGGCAATTTAATGTATATCCCATTGTTGAGGAGGATATGAAGCTGTTAGTCTACAAGGATCATCACTTAGCCAAAAGGAAAGTAGTTGATATAAAGGAATTAATGAATGAGGAGTTTATTTTTTATCATGAAGAATTCGCACTGTATCAAATTATGAGAAACCATTTCATTTCCGCTGGTTTTGTGCCCAAAATCTTGTTTAAAAGCTCTCAATGGGATTTGATGACTGAAATGGTGGCAGCAAACCTTGGCATCACGATTCTTCCTCAATCTATATGCAACAGGGTGGTAAACACGGATATTAAGGTCATCGATCTCAAGCAAGAGATCCTTTGGAGGCTGGCAGTCCTTACAAAGAAAGATCGTTATATTTCCAATGCCGGAAGGACCTTTATAGATTTTATCTTGAAAGAACCATTATAACTTTTAGTTATGAAAATCATTCTGAATATGTATTTTACGAATGGCGAAAATCAGCGTACCATTACTCTATAGTTAATTTCGTGAGGCAAAAGTGAGGACATTAACTCCTTTTTTGCAAAAAGAAAGGATTATTTTCGATGAAACTTGGAGTAATTATTATACAAGTATTATTTTTACATGTGTTTTTATTTTTAGGAGCGGCGCTAAAAGAAGTATTTCCTCTCCCAATACCAGCATCGATGTTCGGATTATTTCTCCTTTTTCTGGCACTTTGCTTTAAAATCATAAAGCTGGAGTGGGTAGAGAAGGGTGCCAATTGGCTGATGGCAGAATTGTTGCTATTCTTTATCCCCTCCGCAGTAGGGATTGTAAATTATGATGAAATTCTTAGTATCCAGGGAGCCGAGATTGTTGTGTTAATTGGGATTAGCACTGTCATTGTTATGGGGATGACGGCGCTGATTGCGGAAAAAATTACCGGAAAGGAAAGGAGTGAACAACATTGATGATGATAGTATTTTGCATAGTAACGTATCTTATTTACCGTTTTTCAAAAATGGCTTATGGAAAATGGAGCATTTCACTTTTTCATCCATTATTGCTTGCTCCAATCCTTTTAATTGTCCTGATTTCAGTTACGAATGTCTCAGCCAATCAATACCTGAACGATACCAAATGGCTGACACATTTGCTCGGACCGGCTACGGTTGCTTTTGCAGTACCGATCTATAAGAATATGGGTATTATAAAAAAATATATTGGTACCATAGTTATCAGTATCACATTTGGAACGTTGATAGCGATTTTTTCATCCTATGGATTGTCAAAATTGCTCCACTTGAAATATGACTTTATTATTTCTATTCTTCCAAGGTCCATTACAACCCCGATTGCAATTGAGGTATCGAAAGAAATTGGAGGTCTGCCTACATTGACGACTGTTTTCGTGATTATCACAGGTGTTGTTGGTGGTATTGTAGGCCCGGCAGTTATTAAATCGCTGTCCATTAAAACCCCTATTGCCAAAGGGCTCGCACTTGGAATGGGCGCTCATGGTGTTGGGACAAATAAAGCGATGGAATATGGAAAAACAGAAGCTACATTTTCATCTCTAGCCATGATTTTTGCGGCTTTGATTACTTTAATCTGGGGCGCACTGCTGATTCCATCATTAATGAGTTTGAATATTCATCATCTCTTTTAGAGAAGGTACTTTAGAAGGTTATTGGAGTCTGTTTCTATGAAAGAAATGAGAGAAAGGGATCTAATAGAGTAATTGGTTCCCGTTTCTATAAAGAAAATGAGAGAAAGGGATCCAATAGAGGTTATTGGATCCTATTTCTATTAAAAAAATGTGAGAAAGGGTTCCAATAGAGATTATAGGAGCCTGTTTATATTAAAAAAAATGAGAGAAAGGTTTCCAAGTAGGAGCCAGTAAATGGGATATTTGCAGGAAACAATAGCCAAATGATAGGGAAATAGGTATAATAAATTTACTGATTATTTATTGTTTTTTAAAAAAACTTATTATTATGAAGAGGACGTCCCTATGAACGTGGTAAAAAAACTTGGATCTCTATTTTTGCAGTGTATCATCGGTGTGGAAGTACTTATCCTGATCGCTGCCTTTCCTGTTTTATTTGCGAATTTAACTATTCATTTAAAGGAATATTTTCATGCCATCCTTGAGTTAAATGTAAAGGTTTTTACTTTAGGAGATTTTTTAACAGCAGATGGCAAAAATTCGTTATTTCCGTTTATTTTCGATCGGTACTTTGAGTCTATGAAAATACTTGGTTTAGGCATTGTAACAGCTTGTTTGATTGCTTTTCTCATTACATATTTATCACTTATCGTTTTCCGAAAAAGATTAAAAGCAATTAAATATCTACTTGAGTTACTAGAATCTATCCCGGATTTAATGATTATTCTGTTATTACAAATGGTAGTCATTCTGATTTATCAAAAAACCGGAATCAAACTGGCTCAAGTTGTTTCTGTTAGGGAAAAGGCTCTTTTGTTACCGGTGATTAGCGTAAGTATTCCAATTAGCTTTTACATTACAAAAGTCTTTATTCATTATATTGAGGAAGAATTGGAGAAACAGTATATTACTTTAGCTAAAGCAAAAGGCTTAACTTTCCCCTATATTTTAAATCTCCATGTCCTCAGAAATATCGCTGATGGCATGTTTGGAACCTCAAAAACTATTTTCTGGTCGATGCTTTCAACATTATTGGTGGTTGATTACTTGTTTAATATGAATGGCTTGCTCCGTGTGATGTTAACCGGCATGGATCCATTTATTATCGGCTGCATTTTGATCTTTGTTCCATTTTTTATTCTCTACCGAATATATGAATGGATCAGCTTTGACAACAGAAAGGATATTGGGTAGATGGCTATTTTTTTATTAAAGAGAAAAAGATTTGTTGTTAGTGTACTATTTCTGGTCACTCTTTTTTCCTGGAGTATCATAAATAACGGGGAAATAGAACAGGTAAGGTTTATTACAGATAAAAGTGGAAATCTCCTGGATGCACCTCCATACCCACCATTTACGGTATTTCTACTTGGGTCTGATAAATTAGGATTTGATCTCGGGCAGATGATGATAGCGGGGGCGAAATACACCATTGGTATTACCCTCATTGTGGCCATTCTAAGGATGGTTTTATCGATCATTTTGAGCGCCTTCATCTATTCATTAAAACCAAGAATATACTCCGTTTTGAAAAGCTTTTTTGAACCATTTTCAGTCGTTCCGCAAACCATTATTGCGTTTTTTATCCTCGTTAGTGTGTTATGGATGCCGATCGATGGGTTTCCAAATCCCTTTTGGCAGCGGGCTTTATTTGAAACGATCATCTTAGTAATCATTGCCATACCGAACCTTACAATTCAGCTTTCGGGTGAAATGAGACAAGTAGAAAAAGAACCATTTATTGAGGCAGCAAAAATACTTGGGGCAAGTAAGACAAGCATATTTTTTAAACATATCATTCCACATGTGTATGAAAAGTGGATTTTGCTTTTTGGGCAACAATTTATTCAAGCCCTGCAGCTTTTGGCTCATCTTGGTTTTATGAAACTTTTCTTTGGTGGTTCATTCATTGCCTATGGCGATTCGAATGATCCGCCACGGTCGATTTCATATGAATGGTCTGGAGTCATAGGTGACAGTATTAGTTATCTATTTTCAGATCAATGGATAATTTTGGTCCCTATTATCTTTTTTGTGTTAACAGCCATTAGTGTGGCACTCATCAACGATTCTGTGAAAGCATATTTTCAAAGCAAAGCAAATAATCAAGCTAAAAAATAAATAGGTTAGAGAATACTATGAATCTATTAGAATAGGCATGTTATGAGATAAATGGGAAGCAAATTCATTGTTCAAATTTTTAAACCAAGCTATTAGGGGGAGAAAAACGATGCTGCGGAATGTAATCGTCGTTACAGACGATGAGGCAAGTATCAAAAATGCGATTAGGGAAGTTTTAAGGTCTAAGCATAAAGGTTTTGAAGTTGCTTTTGATTTAACGAGAATAAAAGATAAACATCGAAAAAAAGAAATCATGAAGCTGTTAACAAAGTATTAGCTGAGTGCACAATCCCATATCTAATGTTTACATAAGAAAAACGAGCCTAACCAATTTTGGTGGCTCGTTTTTCCGTGAAAAAGATTTAATTATTTTCGACAAATTGATATTCAGGCGGCTTAACCTTAAATCCTTTTGTAATCCAAAGAAGCAGGCCAAACCCAATGGTAAACCAGGATAGGCCAAAAAGGATGGCTAACTGATCGAGACTAAACCATAGATAAATCAAGAAGGCAAGTCCGATGACAGGAAAAATCACATAGCCAATAAAGCTGGTGCGTTTCATCCTTTGTTTATTTTTAACATAATACATAAGAACGGAAAGGTTCACAAATGAAAAAGCAGTAAACGCACCAAAATTGATTAGCGATGTCGCAACGACCAAATCCAAAAATAGTGCACTTAGTGATAATAGACCGATAAAGATTAGATTGAAAATTGGTGTTTGCGTTTTTTTATCAAGGTAACCGAACCATTTTCTTGGTAGAACACCATCTCTTCCCATCGCATACATTAACCTCGATGCACTCATTTGTGAGGCAAGCCCAGATGCTAGAACTGACACAAGCGCACCACTGGTAAAAATAGATTGAAAGAGGATCCCTCCAATATGCTTCGCAATTACAGGTGAGGCACCTTCGATATCTTTGATTACAGATACATCTGGATATAGACTTTGCATGAAATACGTCATCGTGATGAAAAAGATACCGCCAACAAAGGCAATTAAAAAGATGCCTTTTGGAATATTCTTCTCAGGGCTGATGGTCTCCTCAGCTAAAGTGGTGACCGCATCAAAGCCAAGAAAGGAAAGTGCTAGAATCGAAGCACCCGAAAATAATAGACTCAGTTTGATATCTTCTGAATAGAATGGATTTAATGCGAATCCTGAAATTCCATCATCGTTGATGATCGCACGAATGGTTAACACGACAAATAATATGGCAACAAGTAATTGAAATAGAACAAACAGCATATTGGCATTCACAGCAATTTTGACTCCGGAAATGTTCATGATGGTGATGGTTAAAATTAACCCAAGGATCCAAACCCAGGCAGGAACACTTGGAAAGCTTGCTGATAAATAGATTCCTGCTAACAGGGCATTGATCATCGGTAAAAACAAGTAATCTAGCAATGCCGACCAGCCGACCAAGAAACCCAGTTGCGGGTTCATCGTCTTCTTGGTGTATGTATAGGCAGATCCTGCTTCAGGAAAAATTTTTACCATTTTTCCATAGCTCAATGCAGTAAATAATACCGCAATTGTAATTAAAATATATGAAGCCGGGACATGCCCATGTGTTTCATTTGATACAACCCCAAATGTATCGAAAACTGCAAATGGTGACATATAGGCCAAACCCAGAAATACTATCGGGACTACCCCAAGTGATCGTTTTAAAGTACCTCGTGATGACTCCAACGAAAATTCCTCCTCTATGTAGCATGAAAATTATTTTATATGAATTTTTATTCAATGTGAAGAGGTTTTTTTAATAGTTTAAACAGTTAAGAAGCGAGGATTAGAAGAAAGGGAATGGTACCATTTAGAAAAGAAAAAGCCTTCACACTATAGTGAAAGCTTTCATCATTGTCTTTTGCAATCCAGCAAATCTAGTTTGCCAAATACCAGGTATCTGAAGGAAACGGCGCATTTGTTAATTTGCCGGTATTTCCACTTTATTTTTTAGTAATGATAAAAGATGACGAACAGCATAGGCAAAACCATCCTCATCGTTGGTCTTCGTGATGATATCGGCTTTTTGCTTCACATGGAGCGGTGCGTTTTCCATCGCTACTGAAGTAGTCGCTACTTCAAATTGGGCAAGGTCGTTGCCACCGTCTCCAAAAGCAATAATTTCATCAAAGGTTAAATTCATCATGTCCTGATAACGTAATAAAGCCTTACCTTTATGGGCTTCGCTTGAAGTAATTTCCACATTATTTGGGAACGAGGAAGCCATTGAAATAGCAAATTTACCTGCTAATGCGGCTTTCACTTCTGCTATTTTTTCTTGGTTGTCATGGTGAACCAAAGCAATTAGTTTATAGATTTTTAAATTGTCTTTTTCAAGAATTTTATCATAATTGAATTCTTGAAAAAGGACATCAAGTTCTTGTTTTGTTTTCCCATGTAATGGTGGTAAGGTGGAAGGAAATCCGCCATGATTTGTGTAAACGAGAATTCCCACACCCAATCCCTTTAATATTGAGAATATTTCCTTATAAGTTGCTGTGGATAAAGTCACTTCAAACAGCAGTTCTCTAGTTTTTGAGTATAAGACAGAACCATTGACACAAAAAATAGGAACCTCCATATTTTGGATCGCCTTTAATTTAATCACATCTGCGTAAGCCCGACCAGTGTTCAAAATTAGGCAATGACCTTGATCCTGAAGTTCGTTTAAGGCTTTTACATTCTCTTCCGAAATTTCATGCTCTGAGTTTAATAACGTACCGTCTAAATCAATAGATAAACATTTCATGGTTTGTCATAATTCCTTTCCGTACAATCTTATAGACTACTATATCAGATTTATCTGCTAAGAGTTCTGCCAAAATTATGATGAATGAGTTTCATGCACCATGATTAAAATGGTAAAATTTTTTTAAACCTTTAATCCAAACGTAAAAGGCAAGCCCGTTTATACAGGCTTGCCAAAATCTATTTGGTGATCTATAAAAACGCAGCAGTTATCCGCGTCTACCGCCTCGGCCGCCCCGTTTTGACTCAGTGTTGCGCTTAAGGCTTGATAAATTCTCTTCACTTGACTTCAAAAACTTATTCATTTTATCTTCAAAACTTTCCTTCGGTTTGAAATTACCCTTTGAACGAAAGTCTTTAGAACGGTTATCCGCCCTTCCCTGACGTGGTGGGCGTTGTGAATAAGAAGTGGTTTGTCCCTCAGGTCTATCTATCGCTTTTTTGATGGATAAGGCAGTTTTTCCGTCCTTCTCACTAATTACTTTTACTTCGACTTGGTCGCCTATTTTGAGATGATCATTCACATCTTTTACATAGCTATCTGCAACCTCACTAATATGCACTAGGCCTGTTGAGCCATCCGGTAATTCTACGAATGCTCCAAAATTAGTGATACCTGTTACTTTACCTTGTACTTTACTGCCTACTTCGACTGACATTGAAATATAGTTCCCCCTCAATAATGTTAAAGACACTTTATTATAACAAATATTTACGAAAAAGAATATCACCATTATTTTTGAAGTTTGCTTCATACGGAACCATTCAGTGGTTAATAATTCCGCTCAATAACAAAATGCGTTAAATCACCGCGGTAAATGGTTCTTGAATATTCTATTATTGAACCGTCACTTAGATAGGCTAAGGTTTCAAGGAGAAAACAGGGATCGCCTTTATTGATTTTCAGCTTTTCAGCTGACTCCTCATCTGCGATAAATAATTCGAGATTTTCAATGGTCTTGCTTATTTTTAAGCCGAATTGGCTCGCTAATTGGTTGTATAATGATTTTTCACAACCTTTTCTTTTTAAAGCAGGGGTTTTATACCATGGCAAATAGGCCGTCTCGAATTGGATTGGTTCTTCATTTACAAAGCGAATCCTTTCTAATAGATTAACAGGGTCACCTTCTTTGATCATTAATTGCTCACTAAGAAATTCATCTGCCGGCAACACGTCAAGATTTAGTACATTAATGAGCGGTTTTTTTCCTTGCATCGTGATTTGTTTGGAAAAATGGTCAACAGTAGTGGTTAAGGTTTGTCTTACTTTGTTTCCCGAAACAAACGTTCCGCTTCCTCTTTTTCGAAAAATAATGCCATCCATCGTTAATTGCTGCAACGCTGTTCTCACCGTTGTTCTACTTACGCCAAACTTTTCACAAAACTCAGCCTCAGTGGGCAATTGAGAATTTGGTTTATATTCTCCATTATTGATGAATTGAATGATTGCGTCCTTTACTTGAAGATGAAGGGCGCTTCCGTCTTTTACATCTTCCATCATCTTTTACTCCTCCCTTATTACTATAGATAATCACAAATTAGAAATGTCATGTCTAAAAAATACTTTTTGTAAATTTGTTATCACAAATTTTAAAAAAGTATGATATATATTCAGAATAGCTAATACAATGGTAGTGCTAAAACAATCTTTAGACTTAGCTTATATTTGTACCTTTAAGGGGGAGGAAGCCAGTACTCAAAGGTTTCATTAGTAATTATTTTGTATTTTTACAGTTTGGAATGCTTATATTTTAAGTTTTGTAAACGCTCTCATAAAATAAAGGGGGTCCAGATGAACATCTTATTATGCTGCTCCGCAGGTATGTCCACAAGTCTGTTAGTTGCAAAAATGGAGGCAAGTGCAAAATCTCGAGGAATTGACTGCAAAATTTGGGCAGTAGGATCAACAGAAATCAATGACAAAATAGAGGAGGCAGATGTTCTGCTTCTTGGTCCTCAGGTTCGATACCTTTTATCTCAATTAAAAAAGACCGGTGAAATGAAAGGAATTCCTGTTGCTGCGATTGACCCAAGACATTATGGTCTTTGTAACGGGGAGGAAGTGTTAAAGCAAGCCATTAACCTACTAAATGGGGAGTGACGAATACGATGAGCTTAGTTGACAAATATATCATGCCTTTTGCCAATAAACTCGGCAACAACAGGCATCTTCTTGCGATTCGTGACGCATTGGTCGGAATGATTGCGATTACGATGATCGGTTCTTTATCCGTATTATTTACTAACCTTGGTCAGGTACCAGGAATCGGTAAATATTATCAGAATCTAATGGTGTCCCTCTTTGGAGAGAAGTGGAATACCCTTGGTTCAGATATTTGGTGGGGGACACTAGCCTTTATGACAATCTTTGCTGTTTTTGGGATTGCCCATAAACTGGCAAAGTCCTATGGGGATGATGGTTTCGAAGCCATGTTAGTAGCAGCTGCATCCTTTTTTGTCTTGATTCCACAAGTCGCCAATGTATCGATTACCCCTGAGGGAGGAGTTGCGGTTTCCGGTGGAGTATGGGGTGTAATCAGCTGGAATTACTTCAATGCCACAGCCCTATTTACCGGTATTATTGTAGCAATTGTCGCAACGGAAATATTTGTTCGATTGGCAAAAGTGAAGTATTTAGTGATTAAGTTGCCGGAAGGAGTTCCGCCTGCAGTCTCCCGATCCTTTGCAAAGCTTGTTCCGGGAATGACGACCATTTTTGTGATAGGGCTGGTTGGCCTAATTTTACGCAAATTTATCAGTGATGGAGCATATCTGAACGACTGGATCAATAAGGTGCTTGTCACACCGCTTACAGGTGCAGTTGATACGATGCCTTTTGCTATTCTTGTAGTCCTCCTTGTACATGGATTCTGGATTCTTGGTCTCCACGGGCCAAATATACTTGGGGGAATTACTACACCGTTAATGACAAAGCTCGGGCAAGAAAATGTAAATATGTATGCTCAAGGTGTGAAAGATCTGGGTGAATATCATATTCTTGCAGGCTCATTCTTAGATGCCTTTGTTTATCTAGGCGGTTCTGGTGCGACATTAGGTTTACTCATTGCGATGATTATCGCTGGGAGGAAACGTAATAAGCAAATCATTGCCCTGGGAAGTCCACCAGGCATTTTCCAAATCAATGAACCAGTTCTATTTGGTTTGCCGATTGTTTTAAATCCTATTTGGTTTTTTCCGTTTATCCTTGGCCCGATTATCATGACAATTGTCGCTTACCTGTCTATTAGTTTAGGTTTGGTTCATCCAATTGTAGCCGATATTCCTTGGGTGACTCCTGCCATTGTGGGGGGACTGCTGGCAACAGGCGGTCATATTTCCGGGGCTGTGTTAGCGGCAGTCAATTTATTGATTTCTGTCTTAATCTATCTGCCTTTTGTTATTGCTGTGGGGAGAATTGAAGCAAGAAAAGCAATGGAAAAATCGTCAACCGAACCGACTGTCTAAAAATTTCAATTGAGCCCTGAATGAAACATGTTCATTTTTATTCAGGGCCCCTTCTTAGATTATGTCGTCTACATATTTTTCTATTTAAATTGTTTTTCACAACACGAGGAGTGAGAGAATGGAAAAGGGATTAAAAGTAGTAACCATTGGCGGTGGGTCCAGTTATACACCTGAACTCATTGAAGGTTTCATAAATTATCATAATGAACTTCCTGTCCGAGAACTATGGCTTGTTGATATTGATGAAGGGAGGGAGAAGCTTGAAATTGTCGGAAATCTGGCGAAAAGAATGGTGCAAAAGGCAGGAGTGCCGATTGATATTCATTTGACATTAGATCGTAAAGAGGCACTAAAGTCAGCTGAATTTGTTACTACGCAATTCCGTGTAGGTCAGCTTGCTGCACGTGAAATGGATGAGCGAATACCTTTGAGCCACGGAGTCCTTGGCCAGGAGACGAATGGCCCAGGAGGCTTATTTAAAGCGCTTAGGACAATTCCTGTCGTCCTTGATATATGCCGCGAGATGGAGGAGCTTTGTCCGGAAGCCTGGCTGATCAATTTTACGAACCCTGCTGGTATGGTAACAGAGGCCGTGCTCCGTAATAGCAATATTCATAAGGTCGTAGGTTTATGTAATGTGCCAATCGGTATGGAAATGGGTGTTGCTAAGCTATTAGAGGTAAACCATGATCGTGTGAGAATCGATTTTGCCGGCTTGAACCATATGGTGTATGGCTTAGATGTCTTTGTGGATGGAGTTACTGTTAAGGATCGTGTGATTAACCTAATTACAGATCCGGAAAAAAACATTACGATGCAAAATATTCATGCGATGGGCTGGGAGCCCGAATTCCTAAAATCATTGGATGTTCTCCCTTGTCCCTATCATAATTATTACTATAAAACTGGTGATATGCTGGAGAAGGAATTAAAAAATTTTAAAGAAGGAGGAACACGTGCAGAAGTAGTTAGAAAACTGGAAGAAGAATTGTTTGAATTATATAAAGATCCTAATCTCTCAATTAAGCCGCCGCAGTTGGAAAAACGCGGAGGTGCCTATTATAGCGAGGCGGCAGTAAAGCTAATACACTCTATCTATACTGATAGAAGGGATATTCAGGCAGTTAATACGATGAACAAAGGGGCAATTTCAGGTATTCCCTTTGATTCTGCGGTAGAGGTAAGCTGTGTAATTACTAAAGATGGGCCGAAACCAATAGCGATGGGGGAGCTTCCTATCGCAGTGAATGGATTAGTCCAGGAAATTAAATCGTTTGAACGAGCAGCGATAGATGCTGCTGTCACCGGGGATTATGGCAAGGCATTATTGGCAATGACGATCAACCCGCTTATTCCTAGCGACAGTACGGCGAAGGCAATATTAGACGAAATGCTTGATGCACATAAAAGGTATCTACCGCAATTTTTTAGCTAAGTATTGATCCTTAGGCTGTAGTTTTTTAGGTTCGCTGATAAATCCAGCAAATTCGCTGATAAAATGAGAAAAAACGCTGATAAAACTTTTGTCCTGGATAATAAAGTGTCTTATTTCACTGATAGTTGGTATTTAGATTAGGAAAATGGTTGAAAAAACAAAATTTTTTTTTAAAAGTTTGGTTGTAAGGGGAAAAAATCATGTATTTTTATGAGGAGAGAGGTCATGGAAAACTTGGAAGAGGTCATTTTTAAGATTATTCTTCACGGAGGAAACGGACGAAGTGCTGCGATGGAAGCCATCCATGCTGCAAAGCAGGGCAGCTTCATAAAGGCAAAAGAAAAACTGCATAAAGCGGCTGCCGCTTTGAATGAGGCACATCATGTTCAAAACTCACTTATTCAAGGTGAGATCAGAGGTGAAAAAATGGAGATTTCACTTTTAATGATTCATGCCCAAGACCATCTAATGAATGCGATGACCGTTAAGGATTTTGCTTCAGAAATAGTTGAATTATACGAGAAACTTCAATAATATCGAAATGAATCAAAGAAAACATGACCAAATACTTCCCAAAATCCTAAACAGGTGATGAAAATATGATCAAATTGATTGTAAATGCAGATGACTTTGGTTTAAGTCCTGGTGTAAATCATGGAATCATTGACAGCTATTTATATGGAATTGTTAATTCAACCTCGATGATGATGAACATGGATTGGACATAACATGCAATACAATTAGCCCAAAATCATCCTGAACTAAGGGTTGGAATTCACCTTGTTCTTACCTGCGGGCGGCCTTTAACCAAAAATACACCAACATTAGTGAATGAAGATGGAGGATTCAAATCCTTGTCTGAATTGGGCAAGAAGGAAAAAGTATCATTAACTGAATTAGAAAAAGAATGGACAGCTCAAGTCGAACGATTTATAGAAACAGGTCTAAAACCTACGCATCTAGATAGCCATCACCATATCCATACAATTGTAGAATTGCAGTCAGTGGTCAGGAAACTATCAAAAAAATTCGGGCTGCCGGTAAGACGAAATGGAAGGATCTCCATTGAAGGCGTGGAGCCTACTGCAGATATTTCAATATTTGATTTTTACAGTGAAGGGGTTAAAGAGGATTACTTCGCCATGCTCTCAAACCAACTTGAAGATGGAATAACAGCTGAAATCATGTGTCACCCTGCCTATTTAGATAAAACACTACTAAACTTGTCTTCTTATACTTTTAAAAGATTAACTGAACTAGAAATTCTAACCTCCACCATTTTACCTGATCCCCTTGTTTTATTATAAAAACTCTATCAAAAAGGTACCGTCGAATGTGAGGTACCTTTTGTTATTCTTATATATTAAAAAGATTGTCATTTGATTACTTTCAATCCAAACTTTGTATCTTCGTTATTTTAAACCCATGACCCATATGTACATAAAATTATGTCCCTATATTCTTTACTTAGATAGCTAAATTCTACCAATCACGAGGCGTATCCATACACCGAAACCATTTATAATAGTAAATCTTCAACCAAAAAGCCAATGATTTGCACTATATTTCTATATTGAAAAGGCGATTATGAACATTCGGTGACACATTCAACAAATGTGTGTCTTTTCCTTTTGTTTGATATTAAGATATAGCCAAAGGTGTGATTAAAATCACAGGTTAGCTTAAATATTATTGCCATTGGTTTTCTAGAATAATGGAAAGGGGTATAAAAAATAATGAAATGGGTTTTATTGACGCTTATTTTTACTATAGCCACTGTGCTAACAGGTTGTGAACCATTAATGGTCTTGGATCCTAAGGGGCCGCAAGCTGAAACACAAGCCAAGGACATCATGTTGTCTATCGGAATCATGTCGTTCATAGTCCTTGTTGTTTTTGCTATTCTGATATTTATGTTAACAAAATACCGTGCCTCTAAACAAAGCAAAGATTATGAACCTCCCCACATTGAAGGAAGTAAATTGGTTGAAACGATTTGTGTTGGGATTCCAGTATTAATTGTTATTTTCCTTTCAATTGTTTCTGTTCAAAGTAACAATAAAGTTGAGGCAACCCCGACAGGATACGGAGATAAAGAACCTTTAATTATTTACGCTTCCTCCTCAAATTGGAAATGGCATTTTAGTTATCCGGAAGAAAATATTGAAACAGTTAATTATTTGTATATTCCAACAGACCGTCCAATTGAATTTAAACTTTATTCTTATGGACCAATCACCAGTTTCTGGATTCCACAGCTTGGAGGACAAAAATACGCAATGTCTGACATGGTCAACACACTGCACTTAGCAGCGGATGTTCCAGGTGAATACATGGGCCGAAATGCAAACTTTAGTGGAAAAGGCTTTGCTGAAAATACTTTCAATGTCAAAGCTATGTCTGAAGATAAATTTGATGAATGGGTCAAAGAGGTTAAGAAAACCGCTAAACCACTTACAGAAGAAAAATTTGCTAAACTTTTGGAACCAGGCCACCTGGGGCAGTCCACATACACTGGAACGCATTTAGAATTTTTGCCGCCGCCAGAAGGGGAAAATGGTGGACACAATCATGGGTCAAGCCATTCTTCTAAAGCGGAAAAACATGATAATTCTACTGAAACTAGTTCTGAATCAGAACATCATCACCATCAATAATTTTCAAGTTTAATAATTACTAGTTTTTGCTGACAAGTAAAATATCTCTGTAAAGGAGTTATAATTAGATGGATTTCTTTGATCGCTTTGCTATACCAAATCCAAGTCCTGTAATTTACGCATCGATGGTTGCCATTGGACTAACGGTTATCGCCATTATTGCCGGTTTAACCTATTTTAAAAAATGGGGTTATCTATGGCGGGAATGGTTAACGACGGTTGACCATAAACGGATCGGGATTATGTATTTAATATCTGCTCTTTTAATGTTATTCCGCGGTGGGGTAGACGCGATTATGATGCGGGCGCAGCTAGCTGTACCTGATAACAAGCTGCTTGATGCCCAGCATTATAATGAAATTTTCACAACGCACGGAATTGTTATGATCATCTTTATGGCGATGCCATTCATTATGGCCTTGATGAACTTTGTTGTGCCATTACAAATAGGGGCTCGTGATGTAGCGTTCCCACGCTTAAATGCCCTTAGTTTCTGGTTATTCTTCATGGGCGCAATGCTTTTTAATATTTCTTTCGTTATCGGCGGGTCACCTGATGCAGGTTGGACATCGTATTTCCCTCTTGCAGGAACCGAATTTAGTGAATCGGTAGGATCGAATTATTATATGATTGCAATTCAAATTGCTGGGCTTGGGACATTAATGACGGGAATAAATTTTATCACGACCATTCTCAAAATGAGAGCACCTGGGATGAAATTGATGAAAATGCCAATGTTCACCTGGGCTTCCTTAGTAACAAATGCGATCATCGTTTTCGCATTCCCGGTATTAACAGTATTACTGGCAATGGGAACAATGGATCGTTTGTTTGGAACTCACTTCTTTACAACAACTAATGGCGGTATGGATATGCTTTGGGCAAACTTCTTCTGGGTTTGGGGACATCCTGAGGTATATATCTTAATTTTACCGGCATTCGGGATTTATAGTGAAGTCATCTCGACGTTTGCTCGTAGAAATCTCTATGGGTATAAATCAATGGTTGGCTCTATGGTGATTATTTCACTTCTCTCATTCTTAGTCTGGACACACCATTTCTTTACAATGGGTCAAGGTGCACTGACGAACAGTATTTTCTCGATTACTACTATGGCAATTGCTGTGCCGACAGGGGTGAAACTGTTTAACTGGTTGTTCACGCTTTGGAAAGGAAAAATAGAGATTACGACTCCAATGCTGTACTCTTTATTATTTATTCCGACCTTCACCATTGGCGGTGTAACAGGGGTTATGCTTGGTATGTCTGCTGCGGACTATCAGTACCATAACACGATGTTCTTAGTCGCTCACTTCCATATGGTTATTATACCTGGTGTCGTATTTGCCATGCTTGCTGGCCTTACGTTCTATTGGCCAAAAATGTTTGGGTTCATGCTGAATGAAAAAATCGGGAAATTATCGGCATGGATCATTGCCACAAGCACTCTTCTAGCATTCGTCCCAATGTTTTTCTCAGGCTTAGATGGGCAGGCACGTCGAATGTACACTTACTCTGAATCAACTGGATTTGGACCGTGGAATATGGTTTCGTTTATCGGAGCAGCTGGACTCGCTATAGGTTTTGCGTTAATCGTATACAACATCTACTACAGCACACGCTACGCTTCAAGGAATATTGGTTCAGATCCATGGGATGCACGTTCTTTAGAATGGGCAACACATACTCCGGTACCAGAATATAATTTCGCCATTTTGCCACAAGTGAAATCATCTGAAGCATTCTGGGATGCGAAGAAACATGGTCATGAGTTATTCCCAGGTGAATATGAAAAAATTCATATGCCAAATAACAGTGGTGTACCGTTCATTTTGAGTTGTATCTTCTTCGTCTGGGGATTTTCCTTTGTATTCAGCCTATGGATTCCGCTTATTCTAACAACCATCGGAATATTCATTTGTATGGCTTACCGTTCATTTGAGAAAGATCATGGCCATTACATTTCCGTAGCAGAAATCGAAGAGACAGAAAATAATTTGCGAGGTGCTTAAGAAATGAAAATTGATAACTCGCTGCCGCTTGAATATAGTACGGAAGAAAATAGTAATAAAATCTTGGGCTTTTGGATTTTCCTTGGTGCGGAAATTATGCTTTTTGCAACGCTTTTTTCAGCCTATTTTATATTAGTGGACCGTACGGGAAGTGGCCCGACTGGCGCAGAGATTTTCGAAATCACTCCGGTCTTAATTGAAACCATTCTGCTATTAACTAGTAGTTTTACCATAGGTCTTGGCATCCACGCGATGCGGTTAGGCAATAAGAAAGCGATGCTGGCGTTTTTTACCATTACACTCCTCTTAGGTCTAGGGTTCTTGGGTTTTGAAATATTTGAGTTTGTTCATTATATACACATTGGTGCTGGACTGCAAACCAGTGCATTTACAGCGATTCTTTTAACTACATTAGGAACGCATGGAGCGCACGTAACATTTGGCTTATTTTGGGGATTATTTATCATTTTGCAAGTAAAAAAGCGCGGGTTGACCCCTGAAACCGCCAATAAATCATTTATTTTCTCGCTTTACTGGCATTTCTTAGATGTAGTTTGGATCTTTATTTTCAGCTTCGTCTACCTGAAAGGAATGATGTAAACATGAAAGAGTTGTTCCCGATGAAGCAGGTGATGGGTTTTGTCTTTTCATTACTCCTTACTACCATCGCACTGGCTGTTTACTTTTTAGACATGTCTATTACAACTGGCATGACCATTCTCCTTGTCACTGCCTTCATTCAAGCAGCCGTACAGTTGGTAATTTTCATGCACGCAGGTGAAACGGAGGACAAGGGAGCCATCTACACGAACATCTATTACGGACTCATTATCGCTTTAGTTACCGTATTTGGAACATTATTATGCATGATTTGGGGTTACATTTAAATAGGGGAACGAAAAGGGAGCGTCAATTGTCATGACGCTCCTATTTTTTTTTAGTCGGTACTAAATGAATTCCTTTATCTGCTGTTTTCAGCATTTCTTCTGTTGCCACGAAAAATACTCCCATGAGAAAGATGAATACGGCACCCATAATGATCCCAATGGAAATGCCAGTTAAATTGCTGTAACCGTTTACAAAGGAACTATAGAAAAAAGTTAAAATTCCAATTGTTAGTAAAATGCTGCCGGAAATCTTTACAGTATTCAAGATTTTTACATTTGAATCCATATTTCTCAACCCCTTTTTATATATTATTCCTCTTGTTCACAAAATTGTCAAAATTAATTTTTAAAAATGGTTGAAAAATTTTTAGAGGGTGCATTCATCTCTCCTTTTGTTAAATTCGTATGAGAATATTTACCTTTCGAAAGGTATACTTAAATAGTGGGAAAGAATATAAGAAGTATTTAACAATAAGAGGATGTTTTTGGATGTTAATCAGCTATTTTCAAAAAGAAAATTTGAGCAAACTAATTCAGATTAGAGATTTAGCTCCAGTACTATTACAAGTATTTTCGGATTTAACAAAGCAGTTTTTATAGATGGTGCACAATCGAAAATAGAAAATGAAATAAGATTATTTTTCAAAAGAAGGTTTATTTCCTTGCTTTCTATATAAAATGATTTTAATCTAAGACAGAGCTTAATACTATACAATGAATTAGGGGAGAAAGAACATGAAACAAGTAGCAACAGAGCAAGAATACCGTGAGCAAATCACAAAAGATGAACTAACCGTGGGTATTTTTACAACTACATGGTGTCCGGACTGCAAACGATTAGCGATGTTCATAGATGAAATTATCGAAGAGAATCAAGACAAACAATGGATGAAAATTGACCGTGATGAATTTCCGGAAATTTCTGAGGAACAAAATGTAATGGGAATACCTTCTTTATTAGTATTTAAAAATGGTGAAAAATTGGCTCATTTACATAGTGCCAACGCCAAAACACCAGACCAAGTTAGAGAATTCTTAAATAATCTTTAATTGTACCCTCATGGGGTGTTCTTGAGAACAAAAAAGTGCCAGGTAACCTCCAAAAAATTGAAAGGTGCCTAGCACTTTTTTACTGAAACAGAAGATAAAAGGGACATTCTTACTTGTGCTTGGCTATAGAACCTCAACAGAATGTGAATTCTTTTACTCAACGACTACTTCCCTGTGTTATCTTAGTAACAAGAATAAATTTCCTGTGAAAGGTGATGAAATCCAGTATAACCAGATTGAACGAGGAGTGAGAGTATGATCCGCTTTGAAAAGGTAACAAAGCGATACCAAGATAGCACCACTGCTATCAAGTCCATTAATTTGGAAATTAAGGAGGGGGAGTTTTTTGTCATCATTGGGCCTAGCGGCTGTGGGAAAACCACGATTCTCAAAATGATGAACCGACTAATTGAATTAACTGACGGCACCATTTTTGTCTATGATAAAAAAATTAGTGACTATAACATCCACGAGCTCCGCTGGAACATGGGATATGTTCTCCAGCAAATTGCGCTATTTCCTCATATGACGATAGAAGAAAATATTGCAATTGTCCCTGAATTGAAAAAATGGAACAATGTGAAGATTAGGCAGAGAATTGATGAATTGATGGAAATGGTTGGTTTACCGCCGGAAAAATATCGGGGCCGAAAACCAAAAGAGCTATCTGGCGGCCAACAACAAAGAGTTGGTGTGATACGTGCACTAGCCTCGGATCCCGGAATTTTGTTAATGGACGAACCATTCAGTGCGCTTGACCCAATTAGCAGAGAAAAATTACAGGATGACATCCTTGAAATACAGCGAAAAATTAATAAAACGATTATTTTCGTTACCCATGATATGCAGGAGGCAATCAAGCTTGGAGACCGAATTTGCCTCATGAAGGATGGAGAAATTGTTCAAGTAGGGACACCTAAAGAAATTATCGAGAGTCCGGTCAATGATTTTGTCCGAGATTTTGTGGGGACGCAATCAGTTGCAGTAAAGGAGAATGTGCAGTTAGAAAACATCATTGATCAACTCATGACCACCCAAAGCCCGTCACCTCTTGCCGTAACAATTCCGCCAACGGCTTCGTTAAGAGAGGCCCTTATATTATTAACTGAGCATGAACAATTGTCAGTGGAAAAAGAAGGTCAAATATTCGGTACAATAACAAGACAAACAGCATTAAAGTATATGGCGGATGGTTTGCAGGAAGGAGATCAAGGCAATGGATAATTTTGCAGATGTTTTCAAAGAAAGACAATCGCAATTGTGGAGTGCCTTGCTTGAGCATATAGAACTATCCCTTATTGCCTTGTTTTTTGCAATCCTTATTGCGATTCCCCTCGGAATCTATTTGACAAAAAAGCAAAAGATTGCGGAAGCGATTATCGGCATTACCGCCATCCTTCAAACGATTCCATCATTAGCCCTTTTAGGCCTATTAATTCCTTTGTTTGGAATCGGAAAAGTACCCGCGGTCATTGCCTTAGTGATTTATGCACTGCTTCCAATCCTTAGAAATACATATACAGGAATCAAAGAGGTAGATCCCTCGCTTATTGAAGCAGCTAGAGCGATGGGGATGAACAGAAGACAAAGATTATTAAAGGTAGAACTCCCTCTTGCCACTCCCGTAATAATGGCGGGAATACGTACGGCGATGGTTTTAATAATAGGAACAGCAACATTAGCTGCGCTCATTGGCGCTGGAGGATTAGGAGACATAATCCTTCTTGGGATTGACAGAAACAATTCATCCCTGATTATTCTTGGAGCTATTCCGGCAGCAGTTCTTGCCATTCTTATTGACGTATTCTTGAGGCAATTTGAACGAGTATCTTTCAAAAAGTCATTGATTACTTTTGGCGTAATGGCAACTGCTGCAATCCTGATTATCGCCATTCCGTCCATTATAAATCAGGACCAGAAAAAAATTGTCATTGGCGGGAAACTTGGTTCAGAACCGGAAATATTGATTAATATGTATAAACTGCTAATCGAGGAAGATACAAACTTAAGTGTTGAACTTAAACCAGGACTGGGGAAAACTTCGTTTGTTTTTAACGCTTTAAAGTCTGGTAGTATTGATGTGTACCCTGAATTTACTGGAACGGCCATTTCAGAATTTTTAAAAGAGACAGCTGTAAGTACAGACAGAAGACAGGTGTATGACCAAGCACGGACTGGCTTGTTAAAAAAATATAATCTGGAAATGTTGGAACCAATGAGTTACAACAATACATATGCATTGGCAGTCCCAAAGACGTTAGCTGAAAAGGAAGCTTTAAGGACGATTTCTGATTTGCATAAAATGAAGGGTAACGTAAAGGCCGGTTTTACCTTGGAATTTGCCGATCGTGAGGATGGATATCGCGGGATTCAAAAACTTTATGGAATCACATTTGATAACGTCAAAACTATGGAACCGAAACTCCGGTACAATGCGATTAAATCAGGGGATATCGACTTAGTCGATGCGTACTCAACAGATAGTGAATTAAGACAATATAATCTTTATGTTTTAGAGGATGATCAGCATCTTTTTCCTCCATATCAAGGTGCACCTTTATTAAGGAAGGAAACCGTTCAACAATATCCGGAAATAAGTACCGCTTTAAATAAGCTTGCTGGAAAAATCACTGACGATCAAATGCGCGAGATGAATTATCAAGTAAATGTAAACGGTAAAAGCGCCAAAGAAGTTGCCAAGCAATTTTTACAAAAAGAAGGGTTAATTAAATAAATATCCGAGACCTATAGATCTTGTCATGGGTACAAAAATGATGAGGTAAAGTTAAATCCTGGAACCATAGTTATACTAGAAACATCTCAAAAAAACAGCAAAAATGAGCTTGGAGAAATGTTCTCTAAGCTCATTCCTTATCTCTACTTACTACTTTCAACAAGACGATAACTCTTAAACTCCAGTTTTTTAGTTGTTTCAAGCTGAATTAATTCCCCTTGCTCCAATTGAACCCTTTTTGAAAATAGAGGTCCGTCAAATACAAAGGAATGATATTCACCTGATTCTCCCATTGGGCAAATCGTTGTCTTTTGTACATCTTGTAAGAATGATTCATTGATAATCCTGCCGAGCCAGGATTCATCCAATACATCTTCCCGTACACGAATAACGACTGCTTCATAGCCAGAGCGGACATAGGTTTTAAGCGCTTGAAATGACGCTTCCTTTTCCATCCAAAGCGGATAGATAGCCTCAACACCAGAGGCGCCAGCAACGTTTTCACCCCATTCACGGTGTCCTTCTAAGTATAAATCTCCATATGCGATGCCGGTGATTTTTTCTTGTTTTTTCAAAAATTGTACAGTTTTGACAAATTGATCGGTATAGTCTTCGTAGGAGCATTCGATAAAATAAACAGGAATAGACAGTGCTTCTCCTTGTAATTTAATCATTTCTGTTCGTTCTCCATGACCAAAAGTTCGACCAAGTTCTGTTGGTACGGTTGTAAGTAAGGAAACAATCTCATATCCTTCCCTAATAAGAATATCTAATGCTAAACAACAATCTTTTCCGCCACTCCAAGATAACACAATTCGTTTTTTCAAGAGGTATCATCCTTATTCAACATTTATTTGTTTTATTAGATAGGAAATATAATTTCTATTAAACTACTATATCAGATTTACCGTTTTCCTGTCCTAACTGAGAAATGGGGGGAGAGGTACTCTTAGCAGTTCAATAAAAAAACGGGGCAAATAGCCCCGCCGGATGTCGAATGTTTAATTGTATTCTTTCACAAATTCCTTTGTACTCCTCACAGTATCAATCGGGCGAACAAATTTTTCAATTTGACTTCGTTTTGGTTCTAAAAATGGAGGTAAAGATAATTTTTCTCCAAGTGTTTCATAAGGTTCATCTCCCATAAATCCAGGGCCATCTGTAGCAAATTCAAATAAGATTTGTGGAGCAACTCTTACGTATAATGACCCGAAAAAGTAGCGATCGATAAAACCGGAGGTACCGAATCCAAAGCCTTCCATCCGTTTCATCCATTCTTCCAAAACCGTACGGTCTTCAACACGGAAGGCCGCGTGGTGAACGGTACCAAAACCTTGTTGTGCTTGGGGGAGAATGGCGTTGTATTCGACAACTACTTGGGCACCGTTGCCGCCTTCACCAACTTCAAATAAATGAAATGAGCCTTCTTGACCGATTTCGTTAAATAAGAGTACTTTTTCCATCATTTCTTTAAAGTAATCAAAGTTTGCGACGCGAACAAAGAGGGGTCCTAAACCAGTTATCGCATATTTTAATGGAATAGGTCCTTTTTGCCATGGTGTACCGCTCGCAACACCTTTATTGTTTTCGTCTGAAATTAATTGGTATTGTTGGTCATCAAAATCAACAAAAGAAAGCGTCTTTTTGCCAAATAGTTCTTTGATACCTGTATGCTTTATTTCAAACCGATCAAAACGTTTTACCCAATACTCAATGGCGGCATCACTTGGTACGCGGAAGGACGTTTTAGAAATTTCATTCGTCCCATTTACCCCTTTAGGAATGCCTGGGAAATCGAAGAATGTCATATCTGTGCCCGGACTGCCCGCATCATCAGCAAAAAATAAATGATACGTTTGGATGTCATCTTGATTTACCGTTTTCTTTACCAAGCGCATTCCTAACACAAAAGTAAAAAATTCATAATTCTTTTCTGCGCTGCTCGTTATAGCTGTAACATGATGAATACCTTTTAAACCGTTCATTTTATACCCTCCAATGTACTTCTTTTTGTGCATATCCATATTATTTCACATTAAGCATGTTCACTACTCAAGAAGTAGGGCATCCCTTTACTAGACTAAACTAATTGAAAAATGAAAATTTGAACAAGTGATTTCCTTTAATTAAAATATCTTTAATTCGAGATAAATTGTATCATGCTTCATTTTTCCTGTCAATGGACAAGATGGGGTAGGAGAGTACTCCAAATAAAAAGATGAGCAAGATCTGAAGAATCTTGCTCACCTAATGATAAATGATAATTTTTCAACATAGACCATTAATAGATCTTATCACCGTTAAAGATAGAATTTTTCACAACGACATAATCTACATTACGGATAGCATCTAACTTGTTTCCACCAGCATAAGAAATCGATGATTGAAGATCTTGTTCCATTTCTGTCAAAGTATCGATTAATGAACCTCTGTACTCGACAAACATTTTTTTACCTTCTACATTTTTCTTTTCGCCTTTTTGAAACTCTGATGCGGAACCAAAGTATTCTTTATAGAGTTTGCCATCTTTCTCAATAGTTTCACCTGGAGATTCTTCATGACCAGCAAATAACGAACCAATCATGACCATGCTAGCCCCAAATCTGACAGATTTAGCAATATCCCCATGTGTTCGAATACCACCGTCAGCAATAACAGGCTTACTTGCTGCTTTAGCACACCAACGCAGTGCAGCTAATTGCCAGCCGCCAGTTCCAAAGCCAGTCTTAATCTTAGTAATACATACCTTTCCCGGTCCAATTCCTACTTTTGTCGCATCTGCACCAGCATGTTCCAATTCTCTTACAGCTTCTGGGGTTCCGACATTTCCTGCAATAACAAAGCTTTGAGGTAAAAGTTTCTTGATATGCTTAATCATCTCTATCACTGCATTGGAATGACCATGTGCGATGTCAATCGTAATGTATTCCGGTGTGAGCTGTTCATCTGCTAATTGTTGGATAAATTGATATTCTTCCTCTTTGACTCCCACGCTAATTGAGGAGAACAATCCTCGTGATTTCATATCTTTAATAAAAGAAAGTCGCTTCTCTGGTTCAAAACGATGCATGACATAGAAGTAACCATTTTCCGCTAAGTATATGGAAATCTTTTCGTCGATAATCGTTTGCATATTTGCAGGGACTACAGGCAATTTAAAAGTATGACCGCCTAAGGTTACGGATGTATCACACTCAGATCGGCTATTAACTATACATTTTGCTGGAATCAATTGAATATCTTCATAATCAAACACATTTTCCATGAATCGCACCCCTAAACACGAATATTTAAGTTTAATAACAAATAATTGTTCGTACATTTGATAATTTACATCATTTTTAAAACTATGTCAAAGGTTTAATTGCTTATTTTTACAAAAATCACTGCGTTTATATTAAAAAAACTTCTCAGAACATACCGAATCTGCATGTGCCAGTTTTTCGCTTCATAGGATAGATTATCTGAAGTGAGGTGATTTCTTGAAGCGCTGGTTAAAAGCTATTATTTTGACATATCTTTCTCTATTGTTTTTTGGAAGTTTTTTAGCGGTAGGTATGCTGTGGACGGGAGTCATTGAAAAATCACTGCCATTTATTTCTCAAATCAAAAACTTTATGTACTATTTCTTCGCCGGAGCGATCGGTGGTTCACTAAGGCATCTTTACATGTTTAGTTCACACTATATGGAAGGGGAATTAAAGGATTATCGAAAGTGGATTATGTATATTTTTTATCCTATTTTTGCAACTGGAACGGCTGTAGTTGCCGTCACGTTAATCCAAAGTGGAATATTATTAATTGAATTCACCGATTATAAAGACACCCCATATGCACCAATTAGCCTTGCCTTCTTTGTTGGATTTGGCTTTAACAGGTTTGTCAATCAACTAAATTCTGTCTCAAAAAATTTATTCCAAGCAACTAATAAGAAAAATACCAGTACAGAAATAAACAAATAACATTCCTACTATATTTATGGACATCATAAAAAATCAAAAAGTTATCAATACTAAACGTGATTGCAGTCCAAGAAGCAGCCATGAAAGGAGAAGTGGGAATGGATCAAAGGGATAACACTAACGATTACCCCACATTAGAATTAAATAAGGCACTAAGAAAAAGTAAACCAAGGAACAACCTAAAGATGAGTGAAGCAGAGTTACGGATGAAAAATCAAGGAAAGAAAATCTGAGGAAAAAGTACAACAAACCTTATTATTTGGAGGAAAACTATGGAAAGAAGAAATCCAATTGAGTTTACTGGGAAGGTTCTAGATCAAAGAAATATCCTTACTGGCCCTGATGATCCGGGAAAGGGGTCGTATCCAAAACTCCCTAAACATGTCTCTATTCAACAGTCAAATAAAAAGGGTAAATAGGCATTTGGTGAACGTCGGGAAGACGTGATAATGGTTTTTTAAAAGAGGGGGAAAATGCCTCCTCTTTTTGGTTGGAAACGGAGAAGAACTTTGTAAAGAAAGTTATCCAATAAATAAAGGTGATTGGAACCCGTTTTGAAGAAAAAAGCAAGAGAAAGGTATCCAATAGAGACATTGCGACAAAAAAATCAACATATCCAAATGTAGTATGATTCCACCATGGGCAGATAAATGTAATTCCTGCATTTCAATTGTTACTATAGTAATAGTGAATCTCTAAAAGAAAGGACAAATGTAAAAATGGCAACTATTCATTTACCTGTTTCTGTCTTAAATCTAGCCCCTATCCGTAAGGGTCAGGGTCCAAAACAAGCGATTGATGCCATGGTGGATCTAGCACAAGCAGTCGAAAAAATGGGATATCAACGATATTGGATTGCAGAGCATCATAATACTCCAACACTTGTCAGTTCTGCTACTTCTATTTTAATCAAGCATACATTAGAACATACCAATCACATTCGTGTTGGGTCCGGCGGTATCATGCTGCCTAACCATTCCCCATTAGTAGTGGCTGAACAATTCGGAACGATGGCCACAATTTATCCAAATCGTGTCGACCTGGGGCTAGGCCGTGCGCCTGGTACAGACATGATGACGGCAAACGCCTTAAGACGTTCGAAAAATGATTCTGTTTATACATTTCCAGATGATGTTAATGCTTTGCTCTCTTATTTTGGCCCGGAAGATCAGCAAAGTTATGTAAGAGCCTATCCTGGTGTTGGTACGAATATTCCAATCTTTATCCTCGGTTCGTCTACCGATTCAGCGTACTTAGCGGCAAGATTAGGTCTGCCATATGTATTTGCTTCCCACTTTGCACCGAGGTATATGGAAGAAGCGATTTCGATTTACCGTGACCGCTTCCAGCCTTCTGAGTACTTGGACAAGCCATATATGATGGTATGTTTAAATGTGATTGCAGCAGAAACCGATGAAGAGGCAAAATGGTTAGCGACAACGATGCAGCAATTTTTCCTAAATGTGGTACGAGGTTCGAGGAATCAGCTGCTTCCGCCTGTTGAGAATATGGACGAGGTTTGGAATTCCATGGAAAAAGAAATGGCCACATCAATGTCAAATGTAACGCTGATGGGATGCAAAGCGACAGTTAGACAACAATTGACTAGTTTTCAAGAAAAATATAACGTAGAAGAACTAATGGCTGTGTCATATATTTATGATCCTGAAAAACAAAAACGATCGTATGAAATATTGAAGGAGGTTGTGGACGGGAAATAGAGAGTAATTTGAATATTAAACAAAATCGAGTGGGGCCCTAGCTGATGAGCGATTAATCGCTCTTATTCAAAGGAATTTAGTTAAACGAAAAGGCATGTACATTTCATTGCGTACATGCCTTTTCGTTGAGTGATGGATCATTCATTCTCAACTACTGTATTTGCCTGTAGTTTTTCTAATTGATTTATCCGCTCTACTATTCTCCGTTTTCGGTATAGCATCATTCCTGTTTCGGCTACATCGCCAATAGATGATCTATTTATGAATGCACCAAAAATGATGCCGGTAATCGGGATTATCTGAAAAAGTTTTTTCCAGCCAAAATTATCTCGAAAAGTAATAACAACTTCACGCCATCCTTGCAATTGGGAAATCATCTGTTCGTTCTGCTTGTCTTGATTAAATGTGGAAAGTTCCTCTAAAATAGCCTTTTTACCAACAATATCTGAGGAGGTAAATTGCAGACATTTTACAATGAATATTCTTTCCGACTTTTCTTTCGGGTCATACCCATAACATAGGGAAATCTCTTGTAAAACTTTTAGTGATAATCCTAGGAGGATTGGGATATCAATTGCCAGGGTAAACAATCCGCCAATCCCAGTTGTTGCCCCTTGGATAGTTGCCATTTTAGTTCTAGAGTTTCTTATTTCATTTGCAACCTCATCCATCGTGCTGATTGGTAACTGCTCTAGTTGATTAATGCTAATGATATCCCGTTCTATTGAAGAATCTTTGGATGTAAACTTTTTTAGAATACTTTTCTCACTTATTAAATATTTCCCACCGGTCTGTATGAAACTGCCTAATTCATCAATCATCAGTCCAATTTTTTCTTGAATAAATTTTGGAGTTAGTTTATCAAGGAACACGAATGGTAATCGTCCAATTTTTTCCCAAAACCATAAACCCTTTTGGTTCTTTTCCCATTTTTCTATCTTTTTCAATTCTTTCTTTAAATAATCAGCTGATTCAACTTTTGTCAAAACATATCAACTCCCATTCGTCATATATAAATATCTTTGAATGGATATACGGACAATAATAAAACTAGTTTCAACTTTATTAGGTGAAATATTCCTTTGTCACAATTGTTTATACATAATGCTGGGAAAAACCTAAAGGAGAGGGAAGAAGTACATTTAACGCCCAAGGAAAGGCTGAAGAAGGAACAGAGATGAAGGATGATTTACGGAAAATGAAGAAAGCTCTTTCTGATGATGTGAACATCAACTTAATTAATTTGATAAGTGGAGGCAATTCTTTTAAAAAGAATGCCTCCGTTTTTTGATTATTAGGGTTTGATAAGTTCAGCTATGATCCTTTTGGAATTGAATCATAAACTCACTGAATGCTTTGCACGCCTCATAAGGAACAGCATTGTAAGCTGATACGCGGCATCCTCCGATGGAACGATGGCCATTTACTCCTATAAAGCCTTCTTGTTTAGCTTGCTCCAAGAATTTCTTTTCTAATTCCTTCGTTTTTAAGGTAAAGGTAATATTCATGAGTGACCGACTATCCGGTTCAGCATGACCACTGAAAAACCCATTACAACCATCGATTACGTCATAAATCAGTTTTGCTTTTTTTTCATTTTGCTCAGCGATCGCAGTTAATCCTCCTATTTCACGTGCCCAGTTAAGGACCTCTCCCAGCATGTATATACCAAAGGTTGGTGGAGTGTTATACAAGGAGTTGTTCTTAGCATGGGTACTGTACTTTAACATCGTAGGAATATTAGTGTTCGCTTGTTCAAGCAAATCTTTGCGAATAATGACAACAGTCACGCCTGATGGGCCGAGATTTTTCTGGGCACCGGCATAAATTAGGGCAAACTTGCTGACCTCAATCGGCTTAGAGAGAATATCACTAGACATGTCTGCGATTAATGGAACATCCCCAGTTTCAGGGAAGTCCTTCCACTGTGTCCCAAAAATCGTATTGTTGGAAGTAAGATGTAAATAAGCATCACCTGAATGATACTGCATATCATCAACGTTCGGAATTCGGCGATAGTTGCCTTCCTTTGTGGAAGCAGCATGGTAAACATCGCCAAATAATTTTGCTTCGGAGAATGCCTTTTCAGACCAAGACCCGGTCATAATATATCCAGCTTTTTTCCCTACTTGTAAAAAATTCATTGGGATCATTGAAAACTGTAGACTAGCTCCGCCCTGTAGAAAAAGCACTTCATAGGTATCCGGGATAGCTAGGAGTTTCTTTAAGCTGCTAATCGCCTGATTATGTACTTCCTCATAGACGAGACTCCGATGGCTTAACTCCATTACTGACATTCCTGTACCACGAAAATCAATCAATTCCGCCTGAGCTTTCTCCAGGACGGAAATAGGTAAAGCGGATGGACCAGCATTAAAATTGTATGCACGGCGTGTTTGCAATTTCATTTTCCTCACTCCATTTTTTATTTACTTGAATATATCATATTTTTTTAATATTAGGAAAATTAAAGCGGTTACATTATAAAAATAAATAATTATGGTGTGGTGATTTGTAACCTAGATAGGTTTTACGTTACCTGAAGTGAAAAAAGAGGGGGGGAATGGTCATGTAGAGAGGGTCTACGTGACTGAAACAAATAAAAAAGGAATTGAATGGTCACATAGAGAGGTTTTACCTGTTCGAATTGAAAAGAGAGAGATTGGTAACGTAACGAGGTTGTTGGTTATATCGGGACGGTACCCAGCGGATAAAAAATATTTTTGTTATAGGAAAAAAGGTATTTTTCAAACCATTTTATTACATATAAACTATATAATAGGAGAGGGAAATTTGATTACGATATAACTTCATATAGTGGCGTCAATTAATCTTGTAAGAAAAATTTAAATAAGGAGAGATGCAGAGAATGTTAGATTGGATCAATTCGAACATAAGTCTCGAAACTTTGATATGGCTGTTTCCAATTACTTTTTTATTGCATGATTTTGAGGAAATTATTTTTGTTGAGTTATGGTTTAAAAAGAACTATGCAAGATTAGAACCAATGGTACCCAAAAGAATGAAATCGGTGTTTCAAGACTTATCGGAAACGACTGCGGCAAGATTTTCAATTCCCGTCTTTATGCAATTTATTGTCTATATCGTTGCTTCCTTCCTCGTAGTTGAACATCAATTTTATGATGCATTTTTAGGTTTAAATGTCCTATTATTTCTTCATGTTTTTACTCACCTTGGTCAGTCCGTATTTTTTCGTTGCTATACCCTTGGGGTGGGTACAGCCCTACTAATTACGTTGCCCTTTTCCCTTTATTTGTTTTATAGGCTTATAAATGAAACTATCATTGGATTTGATGATTTGATATTCAGCCTCCCTTATGGATTGATTACCATTTTGATTGTATGGACTGGTCATAAAATTGCACCGAAAATTCTTCCTTATAATTAGTAGGATATGATTAGTAATAACCGAATCTTCATGAAAAAAGGATCTCGTAATATGTTCAAGGTAAAATATGAGTGCAATTTGCTTATCGGGTATTAACTTTTGACATTCTTAATGCTCGCAAACTCTTCAAAGTCGATATCTTGCCTGCCAAATTAGTCATAATAGACATGATTTACATCCTCCGTACGAGAATAGTATAAAGAATGATTAGCAGAATCCTTTTCCTGATACAAGATCAATTAACACTGTTTGCAAAATTGTACAGCTGTTGTTTTTTCTTAACATTTGTGCAAATACATTCAACATTTCAAGCGCTCAAAGAGTTGGTCATCTCCATGTACAATTCAATGGAAAACGATCCTGAAAATTAAATTTTCCTTCATTTTTGAGTGTCGTAACACGGCATGTTTGTCTACCATTTTTAGAATGATTTTTCTTACATTTTCTGTGGTGAAGCCCTGATTCTTAGTTGGCTAAATAGAAGGTTGGTACAATTCTTGCATTTCCCTTTTGTAGGTCGTAAACCCCAAACTGCATTTTTGGACATGTGTAATTATAAAATTCCACTATCCAGAAATAGTAAGGGGGAAATTTTTAACAAAGGAGGAATCACTGGAGTGTACGAATGGAAGGAAATCGTTTCTGATTTACAGGAGCTTTTGAAAATTAAAACCGTGCCTATCGGTATGAAATTATTTCAATCCCGGACAGAAATGGAAGCGATTCCAAGAATTAAACGGCCCAAGCAGGTTCATACAACTGATCAAATTGTGGCTCAAGCAGCCAGACTTGGCTGGACAGTGGGGATCACGAATGAGGATTTAGTAGGTGCTCAATGCGGCGCTGTTATCGGTCTTCACCCGCAAGATGAAAAATGGCTTTCAGGAAAAGAGTATGCCGGCGTTTGGTATGAAACAAGTGAAGATGCAAGCGAACATCAAAAGGCAATGGACGTAGTTCCTTTCGGAAGGTATGATGCAATGGCAGTTTCACCACTTGTGTCAGGGCGTCTTAATCCGCCAGATATTTGTCTAATCTATGCAACTCCAGGGCAAATGATTTTATTCATAAATGGATTACAATGGCGAAATTATCAGAAGTTTGATTGGAGTATTGTTGGTGAATCTTCCTGTGCTGACTCCTGGGGACGTGCTTTGAAAACGGGAAAACCAAGCTTATCGATTCCTTGTTATGCAGAAAGAAGGTATGGAGGAGTTTTAGATGATGAGCTATTATTGGCACTTTCTCCAGATGATTTGCTGAAAGCAATTGAAGGGATGAAGCATTTGAGCAGAAATGGCTTACGTTATCCGATTCCTCAATACGGTATTCAGCAGGATGTTAGGAATGGTCTCGCGGTAAGCTATGGCAAAATGAGTTAGTTTTTCAAAAATAAAGGCTGTTTTCGTAAATTTTGTTGTTTTTCCCTAAACTTATCACCTTAAAAAGTCATAAGATGGTGTAAAATTACACTTTATCATCGGATTATTGGGTACTTTAAGCGATCTCAAATTATTTATCGGCGAATTTTATAAGTTTATCAGCGAATCTGAGCAATTTATCAGCGAATTTTTAAGTTTATCAGCGAATCTAAGCAATTTATCGGCGGATCTAAAAAGCAACAATCTTTTAGAAATGAGCCAAAATAAAAAAAACTAGAGGTGAAGGATATAGTGAGTGAGATTACGATCTTAAATCGTGTCGCAATTGGTGATATTGTTCGCAGGACTGCCGCAAAAAGTCCTGAAAAAACGGCGATTATTTCCGGTGAAAGAAGGATTAGCTATAAAGACTTTAACAATGATTGTAACCGATTTGCCCACTACTTATTAGACCTTGGATTAGAAAAAGGAGATACAGTGGCAACGATTTGCGGTAATTCCTGGCAGTTTCTTGTTGCTATTTTCGGAATTGCAAAGGCTGGTTTAGTATGGGTTCCGCTTAATCCTGGAGTTTCTTTCAATGAAAAGTCATATATTCTTTCGGAAGTACAAGCAAAAGTACTTGTAGGAGACGAGGTATTTATACAGGGGAAAAAAGAAGAATTTTCAAGCATTTGTCCTGAATTACTCGTGATTGGCAGTGGGGCTCTTGAAACAGAAAAATTTGAAAATACACTGCAAACCAATAAAACAGATGAACCGGAAGTAGATATTGGTGACCGGGATATTGCCCAGATTATGTTTACGAGTGGTACCACTGGAACACCGAAAGGAGTACTCATTAACCATCAAGCGGTGTTCATTGCCAGTCTATCCAATATTATCGAGGCTGGATTGGAGAAAAAGGACATTGCTACACTATTGATGCCCGTGTTCCATTGCGCTCAACATGCACTTGTTGCTGCCTTTTTCCATCTGGGTGTTACCGTTGTAATCATTCAAGGGTTTGAGCCAGAATCATTTATGAAAACGGTTGAAAAAGAAAAGATTACATGGATGTTTGCTTTACCAATGATGTATAGAGCGTTTCTCTATCATCCTTCTTTTAAAAAATATAATTTATCAAGCTTGCGCTATTGTTTATATGCGATGGCACCAATGGATCGGAATACGCTTGAAAAAGGGATCAATGAACTTGGCTGTGACTTTGCACTTGGATCTGGGCAAACGGAAATGTATCCGGCTACCTGTGTTTTCAAACCAGAGGACCAGCTAAGTAAATCCGGACCTTATTGGGGTGTACCATCCATAATTACGGATATAGCGATTATGAAT
>Ga0213821_1000207_pt1 | contig 41804 bp, 36 predicted proteins | sample MC6MC0909MG_FD_179894 | JGI IMG/M metagenome (GOLD analysis project Ga0213821, IMG submission 179894) | Enriched soil aggregate microbial communities from Iowa State University, Ames, United States - MC6-MC0909-MG | ecosystem: Environmental > Terrestrial > Soil > Unclassified | place: USA: Iowa...
CAAGCAAGCGCTGGTCATCGGCTACGGTGACGTGGGCAAGGGCTCGGCCCAGTCGCTGCGTCAGGAAGGCATGATCGTCAAGGTTTCCGAAGTCGACCCGATCTGCGCCATGCAAGCCTGCATGGACGGCTTCGAGCTGGTCTCGCCGTTCATCGACGGTATCAACAACGGCACCGAAGCCAGCGTCGACAAGGCCCTGCTGGGCAAGATCGACCTGATCGTTACCACCACCGGTAACGTCAACGTCTGCGACGCCAACATGCTCAAGGCCCTGAAGAAGCGCGCCGTGGTCTGCAACATCGGCCACTTCGACAACGAAATCGACACCGCCTTCATGCGCAAGAACTGGGCCTGGGAAGAGGTCAAGCCGCAGGTGCACAAGATTCACCGTACCGGCGCTGGCGATTTCGATCCGCAGAACGACGACTACCTGATCCTGCTGGCCGAAGGCCGCCTGGTCAACCTGGGCAACGCCACTGGCCATCCAAGCCGCATCATGGATGGCTCGTTCGCCAACCAGGTACTGGCGCAGATCTTCCTGTTCAACCAGAAGTACGCCGACCTGTCGCCTGCCCAGAAAGCCGAGCGCCTGACCGTGGAAGTGCTGCCGAAGAAACTCGACGAAGAAGTGGCCCTGGAAATGGTCCGCGGCTTCGGCGGCGTGGTCACCCAACTGACCCAGCAGCAGGCCGAGTACATCGGTGTGACCGTCGAAGGCCCGTTCAAGCCGCACGCCTACCGCTACTAAGCGGCAAGCTGCACGTTTCAAGCGGCAAGAAAAGGCAGATAGTGCCAAGCCGCTTGAAACCTGTAGCTCTTGAATCTTGAACGATGCCCAAGCCAGACCGGCCTCTACCGGTCTGGCTTTGACTTGCAGCTTGCGGCCTGACGCTTGCAGCTGAGGAACGAGTGATGTCCCAAGAACGCCGTTACAGTTTCGAATTCTTCCCGACCAAGACCGAAGCCGGCCATGAAAAGCTGATGGGCGTTGCCCGTGAGTTGGCCAGCTACAACCCCGACTTCTTCTCCTGCACCTACGGCGCTGGCGGCTCGACCCGTGACCGCACGCTCAATACCGTGCTGCAGCTGGAAAGCGAAGTGAAAGTCCCTGCCGCTCCGCACCTGTCGTGCGTGGGTGACACCAAGGCCGACCTGCGCGCACTGCTTGGCGAATACAAAGCGGCCGGCATCAAGCGCATCGTCGCCCTGCGTGGCGATCTGCCTTCGGGCATGGGCATGGCCTCGGGCGAACTGCGCTACGCCAGCGACCTGGTCGAGTTCATCCGCCAGGAAACCGGCGACCACTTCCACCTGGAAGTGGCCGCCTACCCGGAGATGCACCCGCAGGCGCCCAACTTCGAGGCTGACCTGGCCAACTTCGTGCACAAGGTCAAGGCTGGCGCCGACAGCGCCATCACCCAGTACTTCTTCAACGCCGACAGCTACTTCTACTTCGTCGAGCGCGTGCAGCAGATGGGCGTCGACATCCCGGTTGTGCCCGGCATCATGCCGATCACCAACTACAGCAAGCTGGCGCGCTTCTCAGACGCCTGTGGCGCTGAGCTGCCACGCTGGATTCGCAAGCAACTGGAAGCCTACGGCGACGATACCGCCAGTATCCAGGCGTTCGGCGAGGAAGTGATCAGCCGCATGTGCGAGCAACTGCTGCAAGGCGGCGCTCCAGGGCTGCACTTCTATACCCTGAACCAGGCCGAAGCGAGCCTGGCGATCTGGAACAACCTCAAGCTTCCTCGTTGACCGTCAATCGCCGGTAACAAGAATATGAGGACATGAAAAAGGCTTTAGCTTAGGCTAAAGCCTTATTCATTTTGGCTCCTCGATAGGTTACTGCACGGAATGCACCTCCAACATCCCTCCAAGCCTCAACTGGTTTACCTCGCATTCGGCCCGGCCACCTACCACCAGGAAGCCTGCTTCAGCATCGTCAGCGCCCTGGCACATTTGCGCCAGACACCCGATGAAGCGATCGATATCCAGGTCTACACAGACTCTCCCGAGCCCTACGCCAAGCTGCCAGTTGTCGTCCATGTGCTGGATGAAGCAACGCGCAAAGCCTGGAACCAGCCGCATGGTTATCATTTCCGCAGCAAGCATGTGCTGATGCGCCAACTGCTTGAGCAGCACCCGCTGGCGGTGTTGATCGACACCGACACCTTCTTCCGCCAATCGCCGATGCAGCTGTTCCGTCGCATCAAGACCGGCACGCTGCTGTGCAACGCCATTGGCGCGCGCTATGGCGCGAACCCCGACTGCCAGCTGTACAAGAGCCTGCATCAGGCCCTGCAAGCACGCGGGTTGGCCGACACGCAGATGCCGCTGGTCAACTCCGGGGTAATCGGCCTGACCGCGGCTGATGCAGCGACGCTCGATCACTCCATCGCCTTGATGGACGAGTACTACCCGCAGGCTCGCCAGGCCTACACCCTGGAAGAGTTCTGCCTGGCGGTCGCCGCCTATCGCACCCTTGAGCTCGCCGAATGTACCGACGTGATCCATCACTACTGGAGCCGCAAGGCGCAGTTCCGGGCGAAGATCCAAGCCTGGCTGCACAAGCACGGTGACGACCCGCTCAGTGAAGCGGCACTGGCCGATGTGTACCTAGTCAACGATCAACTGCCCCGACCTCCGGCCCTGCACCGGCTGGGCTACAAGGCCATGAGCCTGACCCTGCCCAGCCATCAGCGCCAGTTCGCCCGTGAATTGCTGTATGGCTGCTACGCCTATGCCAATGAGTTCGACCGAGCTTGCGCCCCGGCATGGTGGGACAAGGCCCTGGAGAACCTGCACGAGCGCCATGGTCGAATGGAAGCAGAGCAATTGCGCCAATGCCTGCGCCAGCCTGGCTTGCGCTTGTCACTGGGTCGCCAGCACAAAGAAGTCGAGCGCCATCTGCTCAAGGATTCGCGAGCCTGACTCTGCACTCAACGTGGCCAGGCTGCACTGGTCACGTTTTCACTTAGCGCGTACTCTGCGGCCATGCCAGACCTCGCCCGCCTTCTTGGCCTTCTGCTGCTTGTCTGCCTGAGTTCATTGGCTCAGGCCGAGCGCCTGCGCCTGGTATCCGATGACTGGGCACCCTACATCTATCAGGAAAACGGCCAACCGAAAGGCATCGACTACGAAGTCTCACGGGAAGTGTTCAAGCGCCTGAGCATCGAGGTCGACTGGCAGTTCCTGCCCTGGAAGCGCTGCCTGGCGATGGTCGAGCAGGGCCAGGTCGACGGTGTGCTCGACATCTTCCAGATAGACACGCGTAAGAGCTACATGATCTACCCAGACGAACCGCTATCGAATGTTGAATTCGTAGTGTTTCGCAAACGCGCCCAACGACCACTGATCACCCACCTGCACGACCTTGCCGGCCTGACCGTTGGCATCTCACCCGGTTATGCCTACGGCCCGCATTTCAACGAGTCCCCGCTGTTCAAGCGCGAAGCCGCGCCCACCCATGAAGCCAACTTCGGCAAGCTGATGCTAGGGCGCATCGATGCGCTGGTGACCGATCGCCAGGTCGGCCGCTTCCTGCGCCATCAATTGGGGTTGCTGCAGCAAGTCGAGGAGCAGCCGTTGCTGATCAGCCGTCACGCGCAGTATCTGGGGCTTGCGCAGAAGCCTGGACGGCAGAAACTCGCTCAAGCGTTCGCCGACGAACTACGCCAGTTCAAGCGCGAGCCCGCCTACGCCGCCATCAGCGCGCGCTATGCGGGCGACGCCGAGCGGTTTGATGACGCCATTGAGCAGCAGGAACGCGGCACGCTGCGTTAGCTCTGTTATACTCGGGCCTTCCCGCCCGGCTCACGCCCGGACGCTCGGCCTCGCAGTAGGCATCTCGACCGTCGGCCATGCACCTCAAATGCACGCCCGCCGCCTCCCGGATGCGCAGTGAACGCCCAGCTGGACCGGACGCGATCGCATCCCTCAGATGCCCGTCGCGCCAGGCAGATCACCCCATAGGGCCTAGCCCCCACGAGAACAGGATTGCCCATGTCCTTTGCTTCCCTCGGTCTCTCCGAGGCTCTTGTCCGCGCTATCGAGGCAGCGGGCTATACCCAGCCCACCCCGGTGCAACAGCGGGCCATTCCCGCCGTGTTGCAAGGCCGCGACCTGATGGTTGCCGCCCAGACTGGTACCGGTAAGACCGGCGGTTTCGCCCTACCGATTCTTGAGCGCCTGTTCCCGGGTGGCCACCCCGACAAGTCCCAGCGCCACGGCCCGCGTCAACCGCGGGTACTGGTCCTGACCCCGACCCGCGAACTGGCGGCTCAGGTCCACGACAGCTTCAAGGTGTATGCCCGCGACCTCAGCCTGGTCAGCGCCTGCATCTTCGGCGGCGTCGGCATGAACCCGCAAATTCAGGCCATGGCCAAGGGCGTCGACGTCCTGGTCGCCTGCCCCGGTCGCCTGCTGGACCTGGCTGGCCAGGGCAAGGTCGACTTGTCCCATGTCGAGATACTGGTACTCGATGAAGCCGACCGCATGCTCGACATGGGCTTCATCCATGACGTCAAGAAGGTCTTGGCGCGCTTGCCAGCCAAGCGCCAGAACCTGCTGTTCTCGGCGACGTTCTCCAAAGACATTACCGACCTTGCCGACAAACTGCTGCACAACCCCGAGCGCATCGAGGTCACGCCGCCGAACACCACGGTCGAACGGATCGAGCAACGCGTCTATCGCCTGCCGGCCAGCCACAAGCGTGCCCTGCTGGCGCACCTGATCACCCTCGGCGCCTGGGAACAGGTGCTGGTGTTCACCCGTACCAAGCACGGTGCCAACCGCCTGGCCGAGTACCTGGAAAAGCACGGCCTACCTGCCGCCGCGATCCACGGTAACAAGAGCCAGAACGCACGCACCAAGGCCCTGGCCGACTTCAAGGCCAACACCGTACGTATCCTGGTTGCCACCGACATTGCCGCCCGTGGCCTGGATATCGACCAGCTGCCGCACGTGGTCAACTTCGAGCTGCCCAATGTCGAGGAAGACTACGTTCACCGCATTGGCCGTACTGGCCGTGCCGGGCGCTCCGGTGAAGCCATCTCGCTGGTCGCGCCAGACGAAGAGAAACTGCTCAAGAGCATCGAGCGCGTCACCCGTCAGAGAATCCCCGATGGCGACCTGATGGGCTTTGATGCCAGCCAGGTTGAAGCCGAAAAGCCAGAGGTGCGCGAGCGCCCGCAAAACACCGGTCGCGGCGGTCGTAACCAGTCGCGCGGCGAAGCTGGCAAAGACAGCAATGGCGGGCGCAAAGACAAGGGTAAGGATAAAGGCAAGGCCAAGCCCCAGGCAGCTGAAAAGTCGGCCGAAAAGAGCAAATCCGCCGACAAGCAGCAACAGCAGCCGCGCAGGTCGCGTGACGGCAAACCGCGTCAGCAGCAGGCTGGCCAGGGTGAAAGCCGTGTTCCGCCAGTGCCGGCCAACCGCGCACCCGACGAGTTCCTGGACGACGAAGTGGATAACTTCGGCAACCGCGCCGACTACGTCAGCCCCTACCAGAACGCCAAGAACCAAGGCCGCAACCGTCGCCCAGGTGGCGCTGCTGGCCAGGGTCAGGCGCAAGGCAGCGGCCAACGCGGCACAGGTGCTGGCGGGCAAAATCAGGGCCGCAGCAATAACGGCGGCCAGCCACGCCAGGGCTCGGGCGAGAAACGTCCGCGCAACAACAGCAACAATGGCGGTGCTCGCCGTGATGGCAACCCAGGTCGCAACCGCTCGGCGGGTCGCGACGAGGGTTCGCGTCAGGAGCCAGCGGTTCGCAATCCGCGTGAATCGCAAAACCAGCCAGTGATCATCCGCAAGGAATCCAAGCTCGACCGTTATCCAACGCCTGAGCAGCTGGACGATCTGCCGAGCCGCCCGCGTGGCGAGCGCCCGGCCCTGCTGACCCGCAATCGCTGATTCGGATCACGCAGACATGAAAAAGCCGCCCCACGGGGCGGCTTTTTCATGTCTGGAGCAGCGTATTACTTCTGCTTGACGCCTTCGACGCTGATGTCCAGGTCGAGGGTTTGCGAAGTTGGGCCTGGGCCCTTGATGCCGAAGTCGTTCAGGTTCAGCGTGGTCTTGGCGTTGAAGCCAGCGCGCTCACCGCCCCATGGATCCTTGCCTTCACCGTTGAACACGGCCTTGAAGGTAACAGGCTTGGTCACGCCGTGCAGGGTGAGGTCGCCGGTCACGTCAGCAGTCTTGTCACCGGTCGATTTGACCGCGGTGGAAACGAACTTGGCTTCTGGGTACTTCTTCACGTCGAGGAAGTCAGCGCTGGCGATATGCTTGTCACGCTCAGCGTGGTTGGACCACAGGCTGGCGGTTTTCAGATCGACGCTGATCTTGCTGGCTTCAGGCTTGGCGCTGTCCCAAGTGAAGTTGCCATCGAAGTCCTTGAAGGTACCGTGAATGAAGCTGTAGCCCAGGTGGCTGATTTTCCAGTCAACGAACGCGTGCTGGCCTTCTTTATCGATCTTGTACTCGGCAGCCATGACCTGGCCAGCAGAGAGCAGAGCGGTACCGAGCGCCAAAGCGGCAAAAGTCTTTTTCAACATCCTTTCTATTCCTTGCAATTGAGGTTGAGAGTCAAGCTTTGCGGCCCAGCATGCGGATCAGGGTCGCGTCACGGTCGATGAAATGGTGTTTCAGTGCTGCCAGACCATGCAAGCCGGCGAAAATCACCAGGCCCCAGGCCAGATAAAAATGGATCTCGCCAGCGGTATCTGCCTGGTCGGGCAGGTTACTGACCAGCGCTGGCACTTCGAACAGGCCAAACACCGGAATGCCGACGCCATCGGCGGTAGAGATCAGGTAACCGGCGATCATCACCGCGAACAGCCCCAGGTACAGCGCCAGATGCCCCAGCTTGGCGGCCATGCGGGTGAATGCCCCATGGTTGGCCGGCGCCGGTGGCGGCGGGCTGATGAAGCGCCAGAGCACACGCAGCAACATCACCGCCATCAGCACCAAGCCGATGCTTTTGTGCAGATCAGGGCCGGATTTGCGCCAAGGGCTGTAGTAGTCCAGGCCTACCATCCACAAGCCCAAGCCAAACAGACCGAAGACTGCCAAAGCCACACCCCAGTGCATGACGATGCTGACCAGGCCATAGCGAGAAGGTGAGTTACGAACTTGCATGTTGGCGTATTTCCCCGTGAAAGCTGTGCACAGACTATCGCGTAACGTATCGAATAAAAGCGGAAAAATCTGACTCGGATGATCGATTTTTACGATATGTATTGTGTGCATTGGCTATTAAGGAAAGATTAACCATAGCGGAAATTCGTCAGGAAGGGATGATGCTGAATACAGGAGGCCCATCGCGAAGCAAGCCCGCACCTACAGGGTATGGGGTAAACCTGTAGGTGAGGGCTTGCCTCGCAATGGGCTGCAAAGCAGCCCAAAGAGTGAATCAGCCAGCCTTGGCCTGAGTATTGGCCACCGGCTTTTTTACCGGCTCAGACTTGACTGTCGCCTTCTTCACTGGCGCAGGCTTGCTGGCTGCCTTCTTCGCCGCCTCAGACTTCGCTGCCGGCTTGTGCGCCGGAGCATGCTTGGCAGGCGCGGCTTTGGCAGCCGGTTTGACTGGCTGTTCCTTGGCCACAGGCGCTGGAGCAACAGGAGCAGGCGCAGGGGCAGAAACCGGCGCAACCTCGGCAGCCTTGGCAATTGGCGCAGCCTTCACTTCAGGCTTGGCACTGCCACCGAACAGGCGCGAGAAGAAGCCCGGTTTACCCCCTTCAGCCTCCTTTGCGGTCACCGGCTCGGCCTTGGCGGGTGCCTTGTCGGATTTATCGGAAGAACCGCCGAACAGGTTCGAGAAGAACCCGCCCTTATCCTTCGCCGCCACCGCACCGGCTGTCGCTGCAGCGGCAATCGGCACGGCCTTGGCTGGGTCGAACGACTTGCCGGCGAGCAAGTCCTGGACCTGCCCGGCAGCGCGCTGACCACTGCGTAGCGCGCCTTCCAGCGTGCCTGGATACAAGGCGTCGGTATGTTCACCGGCAAAGGCTACGCGCTGCACCGGACGCTCCCACAGGCGCCAGTACTTACTGATCTGCCCTGGGCCATAGGCCAGGTAAGCGCCACCGGTGCCAGCATCGGTGCTGTAGCGTTTGACTTCGTAGCCGGTGAAGGCGCCACGGGCTTGTGGATAGAACGCGTGCAGGCGAATCAGCACCTGATCGACCATCTGCTTGTCGCCAAACGCCTGCAACAGGCGGGCGTTATCGCCAGACAGGTTGATCACCACGTTGGCCCCACCCTTGAGCGCAGGCTCGATCCACAGCATGCCGAGGCCTGCGTTACTGAAGATCTCGCCAGACATCCGCGCGCGGCTTTCCCACACCGGCGTCTTGAACTTGAGCATCAGTTGGTCGCGCCAGCCGTAGTTGGTGCCCTTGAGCGCGGCCAGGTGCTTGCTGTCCAGGCCTGGAGTCATCTGGATCTTGGCCAGCGCCCGCAGCGGCACCGCCAGCACCAGGTAGTCCGCCTGATAGCCGACGCTACCGACCTTGACGGTAACGCCGTCCTTGTCCTGGACGATGGAAGTCACTGGCGAACTGGTCTTGATGGTCTTGAGTTGCTTGACGAAGGCCTGGGCCAGCACCGGGCTGCCGCCTGGCAGGCGTGCGGCACGCAGGTCGCGGTCGCTGACACCGCGGTAGACGCGGGTCTGCTGGGCGAAATACAGCAACGACAGGCGCGATGGCTCGTCGTAACGGGTACGGATCTGCTGGTTGATCAGCTGCCGGGCGGTGGTTGGCAGTTGCAGCTTGTCGAGCCAGGTCGAGACGTTGATCTGGTCGAGGGCGAACAGCGTACTGTTGGCCTGCGGGTTCAGCGGATCGTCGATCGAGCGGGCGAGGTCATCGAGGGTCTTCTCGTAACGCTTGAGCGCCTCGGCGGTGGCAGGCTGCTTGGTGGCCAGGTCAGTGGCGTTGAAGTACTCGCCGTCGATCAGGTAACCCGGCGTTCGCACGAACTCCGGCGCTGGCAGTGTTTCAAGCTTGAAACGGTCGACATATTGGTTGAGGACTGGCTGCGCCTTGCCGTTGCCGATCCATTCGCTGGTGGCCAGCCCCGAGCGGCCGCCCATCCCCGACTTGGCTTCGAGCAAAGTCACTTGCCAACCCTTGTTTTGCAGTTCGTAGGCTGCGGTCAGGCCTGCCAGGCCGCCGCCTACCACAATCGCAGTAGGTGTCTTGTCCTTGGCGATTGCGGCGCCACTGGACACACCAATCAATAGCAACGCGCACAGGCGCACCCAAGCAGCAGCCATGTCGGCGAACTCCGGTTGAAATAGGTTAATGAGATCGGGGGAAGGGACGCCCCAGGATGATGCGTTAAGAATACGTCACCCTTGGGCACCCTGCCAGCGGAGCGACGACAAGTCGTTTATGCAACTGGCATTTTTGTCAGTAGCCAGAATCGGCGCATGCAGTGGAAAGTGGCAGCACCCAAGTCCCAATGGAAATTGATGCATGGAATGCCATCAGCACTTTGCCCGCATGCAGCCTCATCACTTCAAACCCCACGACATCTGGCAGGGCAACAGTGGCTTGAGCATAACCTCCAACTGCACCTCATACGCGGGGCTTTACCAAGATTTCCAGGGCAATCCCGGCACTGAACTGGTGATTGGTGAAAACAACGACCTGCAGATCGACTTCGGTAAGGAAATCGATTGCGTAATGCTCGATTTCTATGTGGTTAGCGACTGCCCCGGGCTGGACGAAGACGACCTGATCGAATGCGACTACTTAGGCCTCAGGCCCGATCTGCTCGACGCGCCACCGCTGTACTGGCTCACCCTCAGTGGCCAATCGGGCACTGAATACGTTCCGGGGGTATACGCCAGCACGCCTACTCGCCAGTTGCTGCTGGGGCCATTTCGCAGGCTGACCATCTCCACCAAGCAGGCCAGCACCCTGCACATTCCAGCCCTCAGCTGGAGGCCTCTCCTGCGGCATTGAGCCTGAACACGGTTGTGATGCCCGGCACCTTTGCTTAGGCTTACGCGGTCAAACCAAGTCGCGTCGCCAGGAGAAGTGCCCATGGGCCTCAACGATCAGTGGATGCAACGTGACCTCAGGGTCCTGTGGCACCCCTGCACCCAGATGAAAGACCACGAGCAGCTACCGCTGATCCCGATCAAGCGCGGCGAAGGCGTGTGGCTGGAGGACTTCGAGGGCAAGCGCTACCTGGACGCGGTCAGCTCCTGGTGGGTCAATGTCTTTGGTCACGCCAATCCGCGTATCAACCAGCGCATCAAGGATCAGGTCGACCAATTGGAGCATGTGATCCTCGCAGGCTTCAGCCATCAGCCGGTGATCGAACTGTCCGAGCGTCTGGTCGCCATGACCCCAGACGGCCTGGACCGGGTGTTCTACGCCGACAACGGCTCATCGTGCATCGAAGTGGCGCTGAAGATGAGCTTTCACTACTGGCTGAACAAGGGCCAACCGGACAAGAAGCGCTTCGTCACCCTGAGCAACAGCTACCACGGGGAAACCATCGCGGCGATGTCGGTGGGCGACGTGCCGCTGTTCACCGAGACGTATAAAGCGTTGCTTCTGGACACCATCAAGGTGCCCAGCCCCGACTGCTACCTGCGCCCAGAAGGGGTGAGCTGGGAAGCGCATTCACGGGCCATGTTCGCTGCCATGGAGCAAACCCTGGCCGAGCATCACGCCAGTGTCGCCGCGGTGATCGTCGAGCCGTTGATCCAGGGCGCTGGCGGCATGCGCATGTACCACCCGATCTACCTCAAGCTGCTGCGCGAGGCCTGTGATCGATATGGTGTCCACCTGATCCACGATGAAATCGCCGTCGGCTTCGGCCGTACCGGCACGATGTTCGCCTGCGAACAGGCCGGCATCCGCCCCGACTTCCTGTGCCTGTCCAAGGCCCTGACCGGCGGCTATCTACCGCTGGCCGCCTGCCTGACCACCGATGACGTTTACCAGGCCTTCTACGACGATTACCCAACCCTGCGCGCATTCCTCCACTCGCACAGCTATACCGGCAACCCGTTGGCCTGTGCCGCAGCGCTGGCGACCCTGGACATCTTCGAACAGGACAACGTGATCGAGGCCAACAAGGCGCTGTCGGCGCGCATGGCCAGTGCCACCGCGCACCTGGCCGATCATCCGCATGTGGCCGAGATTCGCCAGACGGGTATGGCCTTGGCGATCGAGATGGTCCAGGACAAGGCCGGCAAAGTCGCCTACCCATGGCAGGAGCGCCGCGGCCTTAAGGTCTTCGAACACGCCCTGACCCGTGGCGCCTTGTTGCGTCCGCTGGGCAGCGTGGTGTATTTCCTGCCGCCTTACGTGATTACCCCCGAGCAGATCGACTTCCTCGCCGAGGTGGCCAGCGAAGGGATCGACATCGCCACCCGCGACAGCGTCAGCGTGGCAGTGCCCAAAGACTTCCATCCCGACTTCCGCGATCCGGGCTAGCCCGCAAGATCGCCGCCAACCCTGTAGGAGCGGGCTTGCCCGTGAACAAGGGCGAAGCCCTTGGCAGACACCGCAGTGTCTTTTTCGCGGGCAAGCCCTCTCCCACAGGGAACTCTGTGCCCCCTACTCCCTGAGCTGAACCATGAGACTGTCCCGCTTCTTCATCGACGCCCCCTTGAGCCTTGGCCAGCACGACCTGCCCGAAGCCCAGGCCCACTACATCGGCCGCGTACTGCGCATGGCCCCTGGCGATGCCGTGCAATTGTTCGACGGCAGCGGCCAGGAATACCTCGGCCAGCTGCTCGAAGTCGGCAAGAAGAGCGTACGCGTCACGCTCGACCAGGCCCTCCCCGGCCAGGCCGAATCGCCGCTGCATATCCACCTCGGCCAAGGCCTGTCGCGTGGCGAGCGGATGGACTGGGCAATCCAGAAAGCCACCGAACTGGGCGCCAACGAAATCACCCCGATCGTCAGCGAGCGCTGCGAAGTACGCCTCAAGGACGAACGCGCCGACAAGCGCCTGGCACACTGGCGCCAGGTGGCGATCAGCGCATGCGAGCAATGCGGCCGCTCGACCCTGCCCGTGATCCATCCACCACTGACCCTGGCTGAATGGCTCAAGGCAACCGAGGCCGACCTCAAGCTGGTCTTGCACCCGGTAGCCGAGCCGCTGACCAGCCATGCACGCCCAGCGCGCCTGGCCTTCCTGATCGGCCCAGAGGGTGGTTTGAGCGACGCCGAAGTGGAGCAGGCCAAAGCCGCCGGCTGCCACGCCGCCCGCCTCGGCCCACGCGTGCTGCGCACCGAAACCGCGCCGGTGGTGGCGCTGTCGGTGGCCCAGCAGCTATGGGGCGACTTCTAAACGCGTGCCCTAACGCACGTAGAAGAACACTGCGATGAAGTGCAACAAGCTGCCGGCGATAACGAACAGATGCCAGATGCCATGCCAATGGCGAAAGCGGCTGTCGAAGGCGAAGAAGATGATGCCGATGGTGTAGAACGCACCACCGGCCGCCAGCCAGGCAAAGCCAGCAGCGCCGAGGGTGCGCAACAGGGGCTTGACCGCTACCAGCACGATCCAGCCCATGACTGCGTAGATGATGATCGACAGCACCCGCGCTTCGGAGCGTGGCTTGATCTCTTGGAGCATGCCGATTACCGCCAACCCCCAGACCACCCCGAACAGGCTCCAGCCCCAAGGCCCGCGCAGGCTGACCAGGCAGAACGGGGTATAGCTGCCGGCGATCAGCAGGTAGATCGACAGGTGATCGAGCTTGCGCATGATCACCTTCGCCCGCCCGCGAGTGCTGTGGTAGAGGGTCGAGATGCTGTAGAGCAGCAACAGGGTGCCGCCGTAGATGGAGAAACTGACGATCTTCCACGGATCGCCCTGCAACCCGGCTGTGACGATCAACCAGATAGCGCCTATGCAGGCCAGTACCGCACCAACCAGGTGCGTCCAGGCATTGAAGCGTTCACCGTAATACATGCAAACACAGACCTCCGATGGCGGGGCAGGTTCCTGATTTGGTGTGGTTTAAGGCAAGCACCGCGTCGTGCTTTTCGCGGGCAAGCCCGCTCCCACAGGGTAAGCGGGGAGCCCGGGGACATCCTTTACAGGGTGAGCGAAAGCCCAAGCCAACGCTGTCTGTGGGAGCCCGCTTGCCCGCGAAAAGGGCGACGCGGTTTCAAGTTTGACGCCCTATCCTAACCCGCAACAGGTTGCAGATCCGCGTCACGCACCATGCGCTCCAGCCCCACCAGATCCGGCACCCGCGCCACCTGCTCGGCTACCTGCACCGCCGCCAGTTCCAGTTCGCTAAGCGGCACATCGACATAATTCAGCTGGCTGTCGAGCTTGCACGAACGCGGAATGTCCTGCAGCAACAGTGCCAGGTAACGTAGGCCGGTATCGCCCAGCGCATTGAGCACGACAATCCGCGCCCGCTCGCCGCACACGGTCTCTGCACCACAGGCAGCCTCGAAGCCAATCAACGGCAAGCGCTGCTGACGCCAGTCGATCCAGCCCAGGTGCCAACGCGGCTCGCCGATCTGGCACGACAGCGCACGCTGGCCAATCAATTCGGCCACCGCGACATTGGGCAACACCAGGGTGCGATCGCCCAGCGGTAACAGCAGCCCGGTCAAGGTGCTGCGCTGACCGGCAATATGTTCAAGCATGCGATTGGCTCCAGTGAGCGATGCTCTGCAGCAACACCGATTCCTGATACGGCTTGCCGAGGTAATCATTGACGCCGATGGCCATGGCCCGGTCGCGGTGCTTCTGGCCGCTGCGCGAGGTGATCATGATGATCGGCAGATCTTTCAGGCGCTGGTCGCGGCGGATCCGCGTGGCCACTTCAAAACCGTCCATGCGCGGCATCTCGATGTCCAGCAACAACACATCTGGCCGATGCTCTTCGAGCAGGGCCATGGCATCGAGGCCATCCTTGGCGGTCAGCACGCTCATGCCGTGGCGCTCGAGCAAGCGGCTGGTAACCTTGCGCACGGTCACCGAGTCGTCCACCACCATGATCAACAAACGCTGACGCGGCGCAGGGCCGAACAACTGCTGCTGGCGATCATTACCGCCCGGCAGACGCGCCAGACGCCGCTGCTGGCCCCGTAGCTGACCGAGCAGATCGAGAATCAGCACCACCCGGCCATCGCCGAGCAAGGTTGCCCCAGACAGGCCAGGTACAGCAGCGAACTGCGGCCCCAGACTTTTGACCACGATCTCGCGGCTCGGCGACAGGCTGTCCACCTGGATGGCGAATGACTCCTCATGCGAATGCACCAGCACCACCGGCAGCGGCACGCTCTGCCCGAGCAGGCTTGGCCGCGCACTGCCGCCTTGCAACAGCTCGCCGAGATAGCGCAACTGATAGGCATGACCGGCATACACGTAACGCGGCGCCTCCAACTGGTAGCAGGCGGCAAGCTCGGCCGGCGGCACGCGCACGATGCCTTCGATGGTGTTGAGCGGGATCGCGTATTGCTCATCCCCCAGGTGCACCATCAACGCCCGGTTGATCGACACGGTGAACGGCAGGCGAATCAGGAAGCGTGCGCCTTTGCCTGGGCTGGATTCGATACTCATCGAGCCGCCGAGCTGCTTGACCTCTTCGTGGACCACATCCATGCCCAAGCCACGCCCGGAAATTTGCGTGATCTTTTCCGCCGTGGAGAAGCCTGGCCGCAGGATGAACTGCAGGATCTCGTGATCGCTCAAGCGCGCTTGCGGGTCGAGCAAGCCGCGCTTGATGGCCTTGTCGCGCACCGCAGCCAAGGGCACCCCTGCGCCGTCATCGCTCATTTCGATGACGATGTCGGCGCCTTCGTGCAGCAGGTTCAGATGAATCGTGCCCAGCTCCGGCTTGCCCGCCGCCAGGCGCACTTCACGCGACTCCAGGCCATGGTCGACGGCGTTGCGCAGCATATGCTCCAGCGGCGCCACCATGCGCTCCAGGACGCTGCGATCGAGCTCGCCCTCAGCATTGCCAACCACCAGCTCGACTTGCTTGCCAAGCTCGCTGGCCACTTGCCGCACTACCCGCTGCAAACGCGGCACCAGGCGCTCGAACGGCACCATCAAGGTGGCGGTCAGGCCCTCTTGCAACTGGCTATTGACCCGCGCCTGCTGTTGCAGGAGGCTTTGCGCTTCCTGAGCACGCTGGGTCAGGGTTTCCTTCAGATCGAGCAGGTCCGAGGCCGACTCGAACAGCGCTCGCGACAACTGCTGCAACTGTGAGTGGCGGTCCATCTCCAGGGGGTCGAAGTCATCGTAGGCGTCGCCCTCGGCCTGGTAGCGGCTGGACATGCGCCCCTGGGTCTCGATGTCCAGGCGCAGCAGTTGGTCGCGCATCCGCTCAAGGGTGGTTTCCATCTCGTTGAGGGCGAATTGGGCGTCGTTGACCTGTTGCTCAATGCGCCCACGGATCACCGAATGCTCACCCGCCAGGTTGCCCAAGTCATCGAGCAGCTCGGCATCGACCTTGACCATGTCGCCCGGCGCACGCTCCGCAGCGGCAGCCGGGGCTTCGGCAGGGGTAATGTCGGCTGGGCCCTGGCTGGCCACACTGTCAGTCAGGGCGGCGCTGCTGAAGTTGCGGATGTAGTCGATCAGCGCCGTGGCAGCATGCAACGGCTGGCCCAGGCGCACCGCATCGAGCATGTGCGCCAGGCGGTCGTGGCAGTTTTGCAGCAGCGAGAACAGCGCCGGAGTCGCGGGCAAACGCCCAGCGGCGAGCAATTCGTAAAGAAATTCCAGTTCGTGGGCGAGGTCGCCAATGGCGGCGATCTCGACCATACGTGCGCCGCCCTTGAGCGTGTGCAGGTCACGCAGCAGGGTTTCGACTTCGACGCTACTGCGCGGATCGGCCTGCAAACGCGCCAGCGCGGCGGCAGAGCTTTCGACGATGTCGGAGCTCTCTTCGAGGAACACGTCGAGCAGTTCCTTGTCGCCAGGGCTGTCGACCTCTGGCGGCGATTCTGAGAGTTCGGCGGGCGCAGGCGCATGGCGAAACTCACGCAGCTGCGCGAGCAGCCCTACCGCCGAGGCTGGTGATTGCCCCTCGCGCAGGCTTTCGAGCATCTCGGCCAGCGCCGCATGGCTGCGCTTGAGCAGCTCGAACAGCGCCGCGCTGGGGCCCAGGCGGCGATCCACCAGGCCCTCGTAGAGCAGCGCCAGCTCCTGGGCGAGAATCTCCACCGCGCCTACCGCAGCCATCTGCGCGCCGCCCTTGAGGGTTTGCACCTCATGCTGCAACGCCGACAGGTTCGACGCGCTTTCGCTGTCCTGCTGCCACTGCTGCAGCGCCTGGTCGGCACTGTCGAGGATATCCCCGGCCTCTTCGAGAAACAGTTGCACCAACGCCGGTTCCGCGCTGCTGTCCACAGTCGGCAATGCCGTAACCCCGTCGCGCCCGACCAGCCCGGTAGCATCAGGCGCCAGCGCCGTGTCCAACAGCGCGCGCAGGGCATCGAGGCGTTCTGGACGCGGGGTCACTTCCTGCCCGGCAGCGACCTCGTCGAACATGTCGATCAGCGCGTCATGGGCTTGTTGGGCCTGGGCAAAGAACGCTGGGTCAGCCGCCAGGCTGCCCTCTTCCACCGCCCCGTACAGATCGAGCAGGCCTTCGCAGAGCTCATCCAGCTGCCACAGATCCGCCAGGTGGGCGCCATGGCTGAGCGTGGTCAGCTCGTCGAGCAGGGTCTCCAGCGCCTGGCGTTGCCCCGGATGCTGCTGCCAGCTCGATAGCAACGACTCGGCATCGAGCAGGATGTCCATGCCCTGGGCGAGGAAGTTAGCGATCAGCTGAGGGTCGCGGCGCCGGCGACTGTGATGGGGCTCGTCCTGCAAGCTGGCCAAACGGCCATCGACACCCTGACCGACTTGCTCGATCAGCTCGGCAGCGCCGGGAATGGCTGCCAGCGGCGTGCTGCCCAGTTGGCTCAGGCCCAACTGGAACAGCGTGCGCCCCGCTTCCAGCCAGTCGATCTCGGCCAGCTGCAACGGCAGCTGGTGGCCTTTGTATTCTCGCGCAAGGCGGTCGAAGGCGGTGGCCAGCTCGGCGATCGGCATCACCCCGGCCATCGCGGCGCTGCCCTTGAGCGTGTGCAGGGCGCGCTGCAAGCTGTCGCTGACTGGTGTGTCCTGGCCATGCGTCTCCTGCAAAAACGCCTCGAGGCTGGCCATGTGGCCCTGGGCCTCGTTACGGAAGATCTCCAGCAGCTGCGGGTCGAGCCCGTCTACTTCGGCGGCGCTGCTGGCCTGGTTGTTGGCCAAGCCATGCAAGTGCGCCGACAACGGCTCGACCTCTACCAGCGGTGGCAGATGGCCGACGGCAAAATCAGCGAGCAGGTCTGGCAAACGCACGAACACCTGCTGCAAGGCAACCACACCCTCGCCCGCCAGGCTCACCCGTCCTTCCAGCGCGCGGTTGATCAGGTGTTCGGCCCCCCAGGCCAATTCGGCGAGTGCCTGGGCATGGACCATCCGCCCACTGCCCTTGAGCGTATGCAGCGCACGCCGGACTTCGATCAGGGCGTCGCGCAAGCTGTTGTCGGCGCGCCAGCGCAGCCAGTGCCGCTCAAGGTCTGGCAACAGCTCGTTGGCTTCTTCGAGAAACACCTCGCGCAGCTCGGCATCGATTTCCTCGACCTCATCGGCCAGCCCGCCAATGCGGCAAGTCACACCCAGCGCAGCCAGGCTGGCACGGGCCATTTCAATGAATGGCTGAGCATCGGCCAGCGGGTCGGCCACCCGCCATTGCAGGTAGCATTCGCCAGCGCTGAGGGCGTCGGCCAGGTGGGTCAGTTCAGCCTGCGGCGGCTCTTCGTCCAGGTGCGCCAGCCAGCCCTGCACATAGCCTGCCGCACCAGCGAACAGCTCGGCGGCGGCAGGCAGCATGAGCATCGACAGTGCCCCGCGCACCTGGTGCAGCAAGCCCGGCAGCGCCTGCAAGCGCTGGCGGGGCCAGCCGGATTCAAGGCAGTCGCCGATCAGGTCCTTGGCCTGCTGCAGCACCGATACCGCTTCGCTCAGCACCTGCTGGCGAATCTGTGCCAGGTCCGAGCCCGGCATGCTGCCTTGGCCACTCTCTTCCAACGGGCCAACCATGCCGTTGAGGGTCGCCTCGACGTACAGCAGCGCCCCGGCGACGTCCATCAACAGCGCATCATCCACCGGTTGCTGGTCTTGGGCCAGGGCCTGCAAGGCCAGCACCTGGTCGATGATCACCCGCCGCGGCTGTTGGAAATTCAGCACCGCCAAGGTATCGGCGACCTGGCGCAACGGCGATACCAGGGCATCGAGTTGCTCACGCGACTGCTCACCGCGCACGAATTGGTCCAGGCAATCCTTGATGCGCATGAGGTCGTCGCACAGCGCGCTGACCACCGAGCGCAGGGCATCGCGGCCTTGACCGGCCTGCAATTGTTCGCGCCAGTTACCCAGCGACAAGTCGAGGTCGGCCAGATCCGCCGCGCCAGCCAGGCGCTGCGCCGCTTCGCCCATCAGGCTACCCTGGGCCAAGGCCTCGACGCCGCGACACTCGCGCAGACGGTTGAGCAGCGGCAGCATGACCAGCGGCAGGTCATGGCGGGCGCCGCGCAGGCGTTCAAGATACGGCGGCAGCTGCTCCAGACCACGGAACATCGCTCCCAGGCAATCGCCCCGCGGGGTGATCTGGCCGTCAGCCATGGCCCGGCCAAGCAGCTCGAGTTCTTCGGCCAAACGCGTTGCGCCACGCAGCTCAAGCATGCGCAGGCAGCCATGCACCTGGTGCAGGTTATCCACAAAGAAGGTCAGCATCGACAGATCGCCGGGGTCGCCGGCAAAGCGCTCCAGGGCCTGGCGCGCCTGCGCCAGGCAATCGAGAATCGGCGCCTTGGTCCAGGCCAGGGCGACCGTGTCGTGGCGTTCGGGGCTCACTGCGGCAGAGGCCATGGGTGATTCCTCAACGCGGCTCGGCGGGTGCCGGCAGGGTGAAACCGGAAACCGAGCGGCGCATCTCACTGGCCATGCGCGCCAGGTGGCGAATGCTGTCGGCGGTGGCACCGGAGCCGGCGGAGGTCTGCGCGGTGATTTGCTGGATCACCGCCATGGTGTGGGAAATCTGCCCGGCCGATGAAGTCTGCAACTGAGCGGCGTCGGAGATACTGTGGATAAGATCTGCTAACGTCTGCGAAACGCCCTCGATTTCAGCCAAGGCAACCCCGGCATCCTGCGCCAGGCGCGCACCACGTACCACCTCGGCGGTGGTCTGCTCCATGGAAATCACCGCCTCGTTGGTGTCGTTCTGGATGGTACGCACCAGCGCTTCGATCTGACGGGTGGCCGACGAGGAGCGCTCAGCCAGGCGCTGCACTTCGTCGGCGACCACCGCAAACCCGCGCCCCGCCTCCCCGGCCAGCGAGGCCTGGATCGCGGCGTTGAGCGCGAGGATGTTGGTCTGCTCGGCAATGTCGTCGATCAGGCTGACGATATCGCCGATCTCCTGCGACGACTCCCCTAGGCGCTTGATGCGTTTGGCGGTGTCCTGGATCTGCTCGCGGATGTTGTCCATGCCTTGGATGGTGTTGTGCACCACCTCGTTGCCCTTGTTGGCGATGGCCACCGACCGCTCGGCGACCTTGGCCGACTCATAGGCATGTGCCGATACGCGGTCGATCGACTCGACCATGTCGCCGACCGCCAGCGACGCTTCGCTGATCTGGTCGGCCTGGTGCTCGGAGGCCTTGGCCAACTGTCGGGCAGTGTTTTGCGTGTCTTGTACCGCAGCGGCCACTTGCACGGCGCTGTGGATGATGGTCGCGACCAGGTCGCGCAACTGGTCGACGGAATAGTTGATCGAGTCGGCGATCGCTCCGGTGAAGTCCTCGGTTACCGAAACCGTCACGGTCAGGTCGCCGTCGGCCAGTTCTTCGATTTCATCGAGCAGGCGCATGATCGCCTGCTGGTTGCGTTCGTTCTTCTCGGCGGTTTCGCGCAGCTGGCGGTTAGTGGCACGAACCATCACCGAACCGATGAGGATGATCGAGGCCAGGGCAATCAGGCCCAGTACGTAGCCGCCGACAGTATCCAGGGTGCGCCCGTTGGCCAGGTTCTCGAAACCGTTGGCCAGGTGCGAGGCCTCATCGAGCAAGGTCTGCGACAGGCTGAAGATGTTGCTCGCGGCCTCGCGCACGCGAAACAGCTCAGGCGAGGTCTGGAGGATCTCATCAACGCTGCCGGCTACGAACTGGAACAACTCGGCGATCTCGGCCAGCCGCGCGCGAGCGTCGGCATCCTCGACCCGGGTGACCTGGATCGCCGGGTTGCCGCCGAGCATGCCTTCGAGCACCTGACCGAAGCGACTGGCATCGCGGCCAAAGGCGTCTGCTGCCTGCACCGCAGTGTCATCGCCGGCCAGCACGGTGTTGACCGAACCGAGAATGCGCTCAGCCAACAGCAACTGACGCTGAGCCACCGCCACCTGACTGGCGGGCGCGCCGCTCTGCAGGAGGATTTCCACCACCTTTTCGTACTCAACCTGCAACTGCGGCACGGTTTCGGCCAGGGTCGCCGCCACCTGGTGCAGCGACAATACGGTCTGCTCGCTGGCCAGGATGGTGTCGGTGTTCTTGCGCAGGTTTTCCCAATCCTGGCGGACCGCCTCCATTTCATCGCGCATTTTCGCCGGAGCTGCTGGCAACGCCGTGGTCTTGTCGCCTTCGCGCAGGTAACTCCAGCGACGCTCGAAGTCGTTGCGCGCATCCGACAGCAACCTGAACGCCAGGGCCTTGCCTGCGGCAGCCTCGGTGGCGTTCTTGGCGATGCGCTGGGACAGCACGCGCAGCTCGCCGGCATGGCCGATGTACTGCTTGTCGTAGTTGGACTGGGTATTGAGGTAGGCGAAGTTGGCGAACAGCAAGACGATCGACAGGATCAGCACCACGAACAGCACGGTGATCTGCGCACTGCTGCGCGCACGCGCAGTCACGGCGGGTGGAGTGACGGGGCTGGCGGGCTTGTTCACGGTCGATCCTCTACAACGCTACATCAAGAAAGCCTGGCGCCTGGGCCAGGGCGAACGGACTGAAGATCGCCCAATTGCGCTCCCGCGGGAAATGCCCCTGAACGAACGGTGCAGCGGCGCGCAACAGCGGCTGCGGCGGCGACAGGTCGAGGCTGCTCAGGGTGAAGTGCTGCAAACCCAGCACCTCATCGACCAACAGCCCGGCGAACAGGTCTTCGTGGTCCAACACCAGCACGCGCCGCTGCTTGCCGGGCGCTACCGGGCCGAGGCCGAAGAAGCTGCTCAGGTCCATCACCGGCAGCAGCCGTCCACGCAGGTTGGCAACGCCGCAGACCCACGGTTGCACCCCCGGCACACGGCTGCTGCGCGGCTCACGCAAGACTTCGGCGACTTCGCCCATCGGCGCCACGAACCACTGCCCGGCAATCCGAAAACCGATCCCGCTCCACTGCTGCAAGCGGTTGTCCTGCAACGGCTGGTCGGCCACCAGCAGGCGGCAGCGCCGGTCGATATCCAGCAGCAACTCGAAGGCGGTCAGCGACGCGCCTTGCGGGCGGGTGGTCAACCTGCGAGCACTTCTTTGAGTTTGGCGATCAGCGCCTCTTCTTCCACCGGCTTGATCAGAAAATCACGGGCGCCCTGACGCGATGCCCAGATGCGGTCGGTATCCTGGTCTTTGGCGGTGATGACAATCACCGGAATGGCGCTGGTCGCCGGGTCCTTGGCCAACTGGCGAGTGGCCTGGAAACCATTGAGGATCGGCATGACGATATCCATCAGGACCACGTCGGGCTTCTCCTGACGGGCCAGGGCTACGCCGTTGGCGCCGTTTTCCGCTTTAAGGACCTCATGGCCATGCTTTACCAGTATTGCGGTCAGTTTGTGCAACTCTGTCGGCGAGTCGTCGACAATCAGAACTCGGGCCATGCTGTTTCCCCATCAAGGAAAAGTGACGCCGCCAGCACCGGCGGGGTCAGGGTGCGTGTTGTTCCTGCGCGGCGAATTCGGGCACATGCGCCCTGATCGCATCGAGCAGTTCTTCTTTGCTGAAGGGTTTGGTCAAGAATTGATCGGAGCCGACCACCCGCCCGCGGGCCTTGTCGAACAGGCCGTCGCGTGACGACAGCAGGATCACCGGGGTGTCCTTGAAGGCGCTGTTGTGCTTGATCACGGCGCAGGTCTGGTAACCGTCCAGGCGCGGCATCAGCACATCGACGAAGATGATCCGAGGCATGTGGTCGACGATCTTGGCCAGCGCATCGAAACCGTCGCTGGCGGTGATCACCTCACAGCCGGCTTCGCTCAGCAGCATCTGGGCGGTGCGGCGGATCGTGCGCGAGTCGTCGATCACCATCACCTTCAGGGGTTGTTCCATAATCGCGTTGAGTCCGCTTATCGCGAGGCTTGCCCGCGATTGAATCGCCCGAAGGCCTATGCAGGCATTTTTAGCACACTCCGGGTGGCCATTCCATCTGCTGCACCCCTTGACCATCCACGCGTGCGGCGCCACCCTGAGCCACTTTTCTTTCCAGTCATCGCGGCCAGGTGCCGCCAAGAGGAAACTACCGATGAGCGTTCGCCTCGGGATTGTCATGGACCCCATCGCGTCCATCTCCTACAAGAAAGACAGCTCGCTGGCCATGCTGCTGGCAGCCCAGGAGCGCGGCTGGACGCTGTTCTACATGGAACAGCAGGACCTCTACCAGAACCAGGGCGTGGCCCGCGCCAAGGTGCGCGGGCTCAAGGTGTTCGCCGACCCGGCGCACTGGTTCGAGCTGGACGCCGAAGCCGATCTGCCGCTGAGCGACCTGGATGTGATCCTGATGCGCAAGGATCCGCCGTTCGACATGGAGTTCGTCTACAGCACCTACCTGCTGGAGCAGGCCGAGGCCGCCGGCGTGCTGGTGGTCAACCGCCCGCAGAGCCTGCGCGATTGCAACGAAAAGCTGTTCGCCACGCTGTTCCCGCAGTGCACCCCGCCGACCTTGGTCAGCCGTCGCCCGGACATCATTCGCCAATTCGCCGCCGAGCATGGCGATGTGATCCTCAAGCCGCTGGATGGCATGGGCGGCACCTCGATCTTCCGCCACCGGGTCGGCGACCCCAACTTGTCGGTGATTCTTGAGACCCTGACTGCGCTGGGCAGCCAGCAGATCATGGCCCAGGCCTACCTGCCGGCGATCAAGGATGGCGACAAGCGCATCCTGATGATCGACGGCGAGCCAGTGCCATACTGCCTGGCGCGCATTCCGGCCAGCGGCGAGACCCGTGGCAACCTGGCTGCCGGTGGCCGTGGCGAGGCGCGCCCGTTGACCGAGCGCGACCGCTGGATTGCCGCCCAGGTCGGCCCGACCCTGCGTGAGAAGGGCCTGCTGTTCGTCGGCCTGGACGTAATCGGCGAGCACCTGACCGAGATCAACGTCACCAGCCCGACCTGCATCCGCGAGATCGACAACGCCTTTGGCACCCAGATTGGTGCGCAACTGATGGACGCCATTGATCGCAAGCTCAAGGCGCGCTGACCACCAACGCGGAGCAAAACCGCGCAGTGGGGTATGATGCGGGTCTTTTTCACCTAACCTGCTGCCCCGCTTTGCGGTTGCTGGATACCTGATGACGCTGCCCGCCGACATCCCTGCCGACATGCTGCCACCCCGCGTTCGCTCGGTGGATCGGCTCGGCTTTACCCTGTTCCTGGCTGCCCTGGTGCACCTGGCGCTGATCCTTGGCGTCGGTTTTACCGTGGTCAAGCCCAGTGAAATCCGCCACACCATGGACATCACCCTGGCCACCTTCAAGAGCGAGAAACCGCCCGAGAAGGCCGACTTCCAGGCCCAGGACAATCAGCAAGGCAGCGGTACCCTGGACAAGAAGGCGGTGCCCAAGACCACCGAGCTTGCACCGTTCCAGGACAGCAAGATCAACAAGGTCACCCCGCCCCCTGCGGCCAAGCCCGAGACTCCGCCGGCGCCACACAAGTCAGCGGTGGCCACGCAGGCGAGCAAGGTGCGCAAGGTCGAGCCCAAGCCCAAGGAAAGCAAGCCGCAGCCCAAGCCTGCCGCGGCCACGCCCGACTTCGACAGCTCGCAGCTGTCCAGCCAGATCGCCAGCCTTGAGGCAGAGCTGTCCAACGAACAACAGCTGTACGCCAAGCGCCCACGCATCCACCGCCTCAATGCCGCCTCGACCATGCGCGACAAGGGCGCCTGGTACAAAGAGGAATGGCGCAAGAAGGTCGAGCGGGTCGGCAACCTCAATTATCCAGACGATGCCCGCCGCCAGCAGATCTACGGCAATTTGCGCATGATGGTGTCGATCAATCGCGATGGTTCGCTGTATGAGGTGTTGGTCCTGGAGTCATCTGGCCAGCCAGTGCTCGACCAGGCCGCCCAACGCATTGTCCGCCTGGCAGCGCCATTTGCGCCGTTTACCGGAGATCTGGCCGAGTTCGACCGCCTGGAGATCATCCGCACCTGGCGCTTTGCCCGCGGTGACCGCTTGTCGAGCAATTAGGCCATCACTGAAGCCATGCTGATGGGTTGATCTGGCACCCACCCTGTGGGAACGGGCCTGTGGGAGCGGGCTTGCCCGCGAACGAGGGCTAAGCCCTCGCCATCCACAAGGGTGCTCAAACCGGTCTCTTCGCGGGCAAGCCCGCTCCCACAAGGTCGGGCAGCGCTGCCAATGACCCATCCAATGCACGACAGTGTGCGGTCGGGACTGGAGACACTGTGCAGCACCTTGTCAGCCTCGCCACCTGGCGCCACACTATCCCCCATGAAAAACCTCACGCCGAGTTACCTCAAGCATCAGTTCCTGATCGCCATGCCACACATGGCCGATCCGAACTTTGCCCAGACCCTGACCTACATCGTCGAGCACAACGCCAATGGCGCCATGGGCCTGGTGGTCAACCGGCCCCAGGAGCTGAACCTGGCCGACATCCTTGAGCAATTGCGCCCGGACGATGAGGCGCCTGCCAGCACCCTGCAGATCCCGATCTACCAAGGCGGCCCGGTACAAACCGACCGCGGCTTCGTCCTGCACACCCCGGAGCGCAGCTTCCAGGCCACCATCGAGCTCGACGGCCTGTCGCTGTCCACCTCGCAGGATGTGCTGTTCGCCATCGCTGAAGGCAACGGGCCGAAACAGAGCCTGATTACCTTGGGTTACGCCGGCTGGGAAGCAGGTCAACTGGAAGCGGAGCTGGCCGACAACGCCTGGCTCAACTGCCCGTTCGATGCCGAGATCATCTTTGGCCTGGCCAGCGAGCAGCGCCTGGAAGCTGCCGCTGCACTGCTGGGGATCAACCTCAGCCTGCTGACCAGCCAGGCGGGCCACGCCTGATGAGTGAGCTACGCCTGCTGCTGGGTTTTGACTACGGCACCAAACAGATCGGCGTCGCGGTGGGTCAGGTGATCACCGGCCAAGCCCGCGAGCTGTGCACCCTCAAGGCCCAGGACGGCATCCCCGACTGGGCTCAGGTAGAAAAGCTGATCAAAGAATGGAAGCCCGATGCCATCGTCGTCGGCCTGCCATTGAACATGGACGGCACGCCCAGCGACATGAGCGCCCGCGCGCAAAAATTCGCCAATCGTTTGCACGGGCGCTACAACCTGCCGGTGCACACCCACGACGAACGCCTGACCACCTTCGAAGCCAAGGGCGAGCGCATGGCCCGTGGCGGCCAGCGCGGCAGCTACCGTGACAATCCGGTCGACGCCATCGCCGCAGCGCTGCTGTTGCAGGGCTGGCTGGAGGCCAACACCTGATTCCTTCATTCGCTTTGCCGCCGGGCCAACCCGGCGCCCCGAGGAGCACGCAATGAGCCTACCCAATCCCGCCGAGCTGATCCGGCAGATGGCCGTCGACCTACGCGCCCACCTGGCCCGCCGCGCCATTGCCGAGCCACGCTTCATCGGCATCCGTACCGGTGGCGTGTGGGTAGCCCAGGCCCTGCAACAGGAACTGGCCGACACGAGCCCGCTGGGCACCCTCGACGTGTCGTTCTACCGCGATGATTTCAGCCAGAACGGCTTGCACCCGCAGGTGCGTCCCTCCGAGTTGCCCTTCGAAGTCGAAGGCCAGCATCTGGTGCTGGTCGATGACGTGCTGATGAGCGGTCGCACCATTCGCGCCGCGCTCAACGAACTGTTCGATTATGGCCGCCCCGCCAGCGTCACCCTGGTCTGCCTGCTGGACCTGGATGCCGGCGAATTGCCGATCCGGCCTAATGTGCTCGGTGCCACCCTGTCGCTGGCCGCCCATGAGCGGGTAAAATTGACCGGACCCACGCCGCTCGCCCTCGAGCGCCAGGACCTCGCCACCGCTTCCGCCCTTTAAGAGTCCCCCGCGATGACGCCATTCGACGCCAAGCGCCCGCTGCAGCTCAATGATCAGGGCCAGCTGCGCCACTTCCTCTCGCTCGACGGTTTGCCTCGCGAACTGCTCACCGAGATCCTCGACACTGCCGACTCGTTCCTCGAAGTCGGCGCCCGGGCCGTCAAGAAAGTCCCGTTGCTGCGCGGCAAGACCGTGTGCAACGTGTTCTTCGAGAACTCGACCCGCACCCGCACCACCTTTGAACTGGCCGCCCAACGGCTGTCGGCCGACGTCATCAGCCTGAACGTGTCGACCTCTTCGACCAGCAAGGGCGAGACCCTGTTCGACACCCTGCGCAACCTCGAAGCGATGGCCGCCGACATGTTCGTCGTGCGCCATTCCGACTCTGGCGCGGCGCACTTCATCGCCGAACACGTCTGCCCGGATGTGGCAGTGATCAACGGCGGCGACGGCCGCCACGCGCACCCGACCCAGGGCATGCTCGACATGCTCACCATCCGTCGCCACAAAGGCAGCTTCGAGAACCTCTCGGTGGCCATCGTCGGCGACATCCTGCATTCGCGCGTGGCCCGCTCGGACATGCTCGCGCTCAAGGCCCTGGGTTGCCCGGACATCCGCGTGATCGGCCCGAAGACCCTGATTCCAGTAGGCATCGAGCAATACGGGGTGAAGGTCTATACCGATCTTGCCGAAGGCCTCAAGGACGTCGACGTGGTGATCATGCTGCGCCTGCAGCGTGAGCGCATGGCCGGCGGCCTGCTGCCCAGCGAAGGTGAGTTCTACCGCCTGTTCGGCCTGACCACCGCGCGCCTGGCTGGAGCCAAGCCGGATGCCATCGTCATGCACCCTGGCCCGATCAACCGCGGCGTGGAAATCGAATCGGCCGTGGCCGACGGCCAACACTCGGTGATCCTCAACCAGGTCACCTACGGTATTGCCGTACGCATGGCCGTGCTGTCGATGGCCATGAGCGGACAGAACGCGCAACGACTACTGGACCTGGAGAACGCCCTGTGAGTATCAGCATTCTTGGCGCCCGGGTGATTGACCCCAGCAGCGGCCTGGACACCATCACCGACCTGCACCTGGAAAACGGCCGGATCGTTGCGCTCGGCGCTGCCCCTGCCGGCTTCAGCCCCAGCCGCACGATCCAGGCCGATGGCCTGGTAGCAGCCCCTGGCCTGGTCGACCTCGATGTATCCCTGCGCGAGCCGGGCTACAGCCGCAAGGGCAACATCGCCAGCGAAACCCGCGCCGCAGTCGCCGGTGGCGTCACCAGCCTGTGCTGCCCGCCGCAGACCCGCCCGGTGCTGGATACCTCGGCGGTCGCCGAACTGGTGCTGGACCGCGCCCGCGAGGCCGGCAACAGCAAGGTTTACCCCATCGGCGCCCTGACCAAGGGCCTGGAAGGCGAGCAACTGGCCGAACTGGTCGCCCTGCGCGACACCGGTTGCGTGGCATTCGGCAACGGTTTGAAGGAAATCCCCAACAACCGCACCCTGGCCCGCGCCCTGGAATACGCCGCGACTTTCGACCTGACCGTGGTCTTCCACTCGCAGGATCGCGACCTGTCGCACGGCGGCCTGGCCCATGAAGGCGCCATGGCCAGCTTCCTCGGCCTGCCGGGTATTCCGGAAAGTGCCGAAACCGTAGCCCTGGCGCGCAACCTGCTGCTGGTCGAGCAAACCGGCGTGCGTGCGCACTTCACCCAGATCACCAGCGCCCGTGGCGCGCGGCTGATCGCCCAGGCGCAAGAGCTTGGCCTGCCGGTGACGGCCGATGTGGCGCTGTACCAGTTGATCCTCACCGACGAGGCGCTGCGGGATTTCTCCAGCCTGTACCACGTGCAGCCACCGCTGCGCACTGCGGCCGACCGTGACGGTCTGCGCGAGGCGGTCAAGTCGGGGGTTATCCAGGCGATCTCCAGCCATCACCAACCGCACGAGCGCGATGCCAAGCTGGCGCCGTTCGGCGCTACCGAGCCGGGTATCAGCAGTGTCGAGCTGTTGCTGCCGCTGGCGATGACCCTGGTCGAAGACGGCTTGCTCGATCTGCCGACCCTGCTGGCACGCCTGACCACAGGCCCGGCGCAGGCGCTGCGTCTGCCGGCCGGAGAGCTGAAGGTCGGCGGTGCGGCGGACCTGGTACTGTTCGATCCAAAGGCGTCGACCGTAGCTGGCGAACAATGGCTGTCACGCGGCGAGAACTGCCCGTTCATCGGCCACTGCCTGCCGAGTGCGGTGCGTTATACCTTGGTCGATGGCCACGTCTGCCACGAGGCCTGATCCAGTAATGGGGCCGCGCTGCGGCCCTTCGCGGGCAAGCCCGCTCCCACAGGGTGGGCGCTGCTCTCATGGACGGCGCGGTACCTGTGGGAGCGGGCTTGCCCGCGAAGGGCCGCAGCGCGACCCCAAAGCAGCCTACTCAATCCATAGTGAATGGGCAAAGCACCGACGACCCTAGGCCTGCCTTAGTCGACCATTCATCCTCCCCGGTTGAAATTCTTCCCCCCTCCCCCCATATGAGTCTGCATCAGGCATTTTCGCCCCGCTGCGTGGAGACTCTCCCTTGACTACCATCGTTTCAGTCCGCCGCCACGGCAAAGTCGTCATGGCGGGCGACGGCCAGGTTTCCCTCGGCAACACCGTGATGAAAGGCAACGCGAAAAAAGTTCGTCGCCTGTACCACGGCCAGGTCATCGCCGGCTTCGCCGGTGCCACCGCCGATGCCTTCACCCTGTTCGAGCGCTTTGAAGGCCAACTGGAAAAACACCAGGGCCACCTGGTCCGCGCCGCCGTCGAGCTGGCTAAGGAATGGCGTACCGATCGTTCCTTGAGCCGCCTGGAAGCCATGCTGGCAGTGGCCAACAAGGACGCTTCGCTGATCATCACCGGCAACGGTGACGTAGTCGAACCGGAAGACGGCCTGATCGCCATGGGCTCCGGCGGCGCCTTCGCCCAGGCCGCTGCCCGTGCGCTGCTGAACAAGACCGACCTCTCGGCCCGCGAAATCGCCGAGACCGCACTGAATATCGCTGGCGACATCTGCGTGTTCACCAATCACAACCTGACCATCGAGGAGCAGGACCTGGCCGAGTGATCAGCTGTTTTGGCGCCCAACCCCGGTGGTTGGGCTTTCCCACGCTGACCCACTGCGCCCAAGGACCACATTGATCATGTCCATGACCCCCCGCGAGATCGTCCACGAACTCAACCGCCACATCATCGGCCAGGAAGACGCCAAGCGCGCTGTGGCCATCGCCCTGCGCAACCGCTGGCGGCGTATGCAGCTACCTGCAGAGCTGCGCGCTGAAGTGACGCCGAAGAATATCCTGATGATCGGCCCGACCGGCGTCGGCAAGACCGAAATCGCCCGTCGCCTGGCCAAGCTGGCCAACGCCCCGTTCATCAAGGTCGAAGCGACCAAGTTCACCGAAGTCGGCTACGTTGGCCGTGATGTCGAGTCGATCATCCGTGACCTGGCCGACGCTGCGCTGAAGATGCTCCGCGAGCAGGAAATCATTCGCGTGCGCCACCGCGCCGAAGACGCCGCCGAAGACCGCATCCTCGACGCCCTGCTGCCACAGGCGCGCAGCGCCAGCAGCTTCGCCGAAGAAGCTTCGCAGTCGAGCAGCGACTCCAACACCCGTCAGCTGTTCCGCAAGCGCCTGCGCGAAGGCCAGCTGGACGACAAGGAAATCGAGATCGAAGTCGCCGAATCCATGGGCGTCGAGATCGCCGCGCCACCCGGCATGGAAGAGATGACCAACCAGCTGCAAAGCCTCTTTGCCAACATGGGCAAGGGCAAGCGCAAAGCGCGCAAGCTCAAGGTCAAGGAAGCGCTGAAGATGGTCCGCGAAGAAGAAGCGGGCCGCCTGGTCAACGAAGAAGAGCTCAAGGCCAAGGCCCTGGAAGCGGTCGAGCAGCACGGTATCGTGTTCATCGACGAAATCGACAAGGTTGCCAAGCGTGGCAATGTTGGCGGCGCCGACGTCTCCCGTGAAGGCGTGCAGCGCGACCTGCTGCCGCTGATCGAAGGCTGCACCGTCAACACCAAGCTGGGCATGGTCAAGACCGACCACATCCTGTTCATCGCTTCTGGCGCGTTCCACCTGAGCAAGCCGAGCGACCTGGTGCCTGAGCTGCAAGGCCGTCTGCCGATTCGCGTTGAACTCAAGGCGCTGACCCCGGGCGACTTCGAGCGCATCCTGCAAGAGCCGCATGCCTCGCTGACCGAACAGTATCGCGAGCTGCTCAAAGTCGAAGGCCTCAACATCGAGTTCGTCAGCGACGGTATCCAGCGTCTGGCCGAGATTGCCTATCAGGTCAACGAGAAGACCGAGAATATCGGTGCGCGTCGCCTGCACACCCTGCTCGAGCGTTTGCTCGAAGAGGTGTCGTTCAGTGCTGGCGACCTGGCCAGCGCGCATGACGAAGCGCCGATTCGCATCGATGCCGCTTATGTGAACAGCCACCTCGGTGAGCTGGCGCAGAACGAAGATCTGTCGCGCTACATCCTGTAACACCTCTCCAGAGGGTAATGGGAGCGGCGCGTGGGGGCGGGCTTGCCCCGCGATAGTGTCGGCAGCAACGCCAGCTATCGCGGGGCAAGCCCGCTCCCACGCCTTCTGAACGCTCCAGCGAATCAGCCCCCGCTTGAATCTAATCTCTCCAAGCCCGAAGCTTGCAGCATAAAGCCCCGAGAGAGTCCGCCCATGGCCCGCCTGCCCACCGCAATCAACTTGCACAAAGCCTCGAAAACCCTGAGCCTGACCTATGGTCCAGATGAGGTCTATCACCTGCCCGCCGAGTTCTTGCGCGTGCACTCGCCCTCCGCCGAGGTCCAGGGCCACGGCAACCCCATCCTGCAATTTGGCAAGCTCAACGTCGGCCTCACCGGCCTGGAACCGGCCGGTCAATATGCACTGAAATTGACCTTCGACGACGGCCATGACAGCGGATTGTTCACCTGGGAGTACCTTGAGCAACTGTGCCTGCGCCAAGCGCAGCTGTGGGCGGAGTATCTCGATGAACTGAGCAAGGCCGGAAAATCACGCGACCCGTCCGAATCAGTGGTCAAACTGATGCTCTAGCTCAGGGCTCTCAAGGATTAGAGCGCATTTTCTAATTTGGTCTGCTTGAATGGCTGCACGAGCGCCAAGCAAAGGCTGTCTTGCGCATTACATGAAAGTCGGGTAACCAATGGAGCTGGCAAGTTCCCTGCATTGCTTCTCGGGCAAGCAGGGCCGGGCCGGTTGTTGTAGAGGTCGCGAGCGAAAGCAGGCTGTCTTCACACGCAGAAAAACCCGCAGCTCATCACCGACACGCATCCGGTCGCAGCACCGCTGTTCCTTATCACTGGTCACCCGAGCAAGCAGTACCGGGCAGTCGTCTGTGTACCCGCCACAGCCAACCGGTACTCGTCTCAGGACAACGGAGCGTCGTAGATGAGTAACAAGAACAACGATGAGTTGCAGCGGCAAGCCTCGGAAAACACCCTAGGCCTGAACCCGGTGATCGGGATTCGCCGCAAGGATCTGCTGAGTTCGGCCCGCACCGTTCTGCGTCAGGCCGTGCGCCAGCCGCTGCACAGTGCCAAACATATTGCGCATTTCGGCCTGGAACTGAAGAACGTGCTGCTGGGCAAATCCAGCCTGCACCCCGAGGGCGACGACCGTCGCTTCAACGACCCCGCCTGGAGCCACAACCCGCTCTATCGGCGCTACCTGCAGACCTACCTGGCCTGGCGCAAGGAGCTCAACGACTGGATCAGCGAGAGCGATCTGTCGCCCCAGGACATCAGCCGCGGCCAGTTCGTCATCAACCTGATGACCGAGGCCATGGCACCGACCAACACCCTGTCCAACCCGCAAGCGGTCAAGCGCTTCTTCGAGACCGGCGGCAAGAGCCTGCTCGATGGCCTGTCCAACCTGGCCAAGGACATGGTCAACAACGGCGGCATGCCCAGCCAGGTCAACATGGACGCCTTCGAGGTCGGCAAGAACCTCGGCACCAGCGAAGGTGCAGTGGTCTATCGCAACGATGTGCTGGAGCTGATCCAGTACAGCCCGATCACCGAGCAGGTGCACGCCCGGCCGCTTTTGGTGGTGCCGCCGCAGATCAACAAGTTCTACGTCTTCGACCTTAGCCCGGAGAAGAGCCTGGCGCGCTTCTGCCTGCGCTCGCAGCAGCAGACCTTCATCATCAGCTGGCGCAACCCGACCAAGGCCCAGCGCGAGTGGGGCCTGTCGACCTACATCGATGCGCTCAAGGAAGCGGTCGACGCGGTGCTGGCGATTACCGGCGCCAAGGACCTGAACATGCTCGGCGCCTGCTCCGGTGGCATCACCTGCACCGCGCTGGTCGGCCACTACGCAGCCCTTGGCGAGAACAAGGTCAATGCCCTGACCCTGCTGGTCAGCGTGCTCGACACCAGGGTCGACACCCAGGTCGCGCTGTTCGTCGACGAGCAGACCCTGGAAGCGGCCAAGCGCCACTCCTATCAGGCCGGCGTGCTCGAAGGCAGCGACATGGCCAAGGTGTTCGCCTGGATGCGCCCCAACGACCTGATCTGGAACTACTGGGTCAACAATTACCTGCTCGGCAACGAGCCGCCGGTATTCGACATCCTGTTCTGGAACAACGACACCACGCGCTTGCCGGCCGCCTTCCATGGCGACCTGATCGAGATGTTCAAGAACAACCCGCTGACCCGCTCCGAGGCCTTGGAGGTGTGCGGCACGGCCATCGACCTCAAACAGGTCAAGTGCGACATCTACAGCGTCGCCGGCACCGCCGACCACATCACGCCCTGGCAGTCGTGCTACCGCTCGGCGCACCTGTTCGGCGGCAAGATCGAGTTCGTGCTGTCCAACAGCGGGCACATCCAGAGCATTCTCAACCCACCAGGCAACCCCAAGGCGCGCTTCCTGACCGGTGAAGACCGGTCCAACGAGCCGCTGGTCTGGCAAGAGAACGCGAGCAAGCACGCCGACTCCTGGTGGCTGCACTGGCAGAGCTGGCTGGGCGAGCGCGCGGGTGAATTGAAAAAGGCCCCGACGCGCCTGGGCAACCGCGCCTACGCCGCTGGCGAAGCAGCGCCGGGCACCTACGTTCACGAGCGTTGAGCAGGACGCCGTGGCCGCTGCTGGGCGCCACGGCGATTGACCCCTTACCGAGTGTCGCGCATGTCGCAACCCTATGTTTACAGGACCGTCGAGCTGGACAACCAGTCCATCCGCACCGCGGTCCGCCCAGGCAAACCGCACCTGACGCCGCTGCTGATCTTCAACGGCATCGGCGCCAACCTGGAGCTGGTGTTCCCGTTCATCGAGGCGCTTGATCCGGACCTGGAAGTCATTGCCTTCGACGTGCCCGGCGTCGGCGGCTCCTCCACCCCGCGCCACCCCTATCGCTTTCCTGGGTTGGCCAGGCTGACCGCGCGGATGCTCGATTACTTGGACTACGGTCAGGTCAACGTCATAGGCGTGTCCTGGGGAGGCGCGCTGGCCCAGCAGTTTGCCTACGACTACCCCGAGCGCTGCAAGAAACTGGTGCTGGCTGCCACCGCGGCCGGGGCGGTGATGGTGCCGGGCAAGCCCAAGGTGCTGTGGATGATGGCCAGCCCGCGGCGCTACGTGCAGCCGTCCCATGTGATCCGCATCGCGCCAATGATTTATGGCGGTGGTTTTCGCCGCGACCCGGACCTGGCCATGCACCACGCGGCCAAGGTTCGCTCGGGCGGCAAGCTGGGCTACTACTGGCAGCTGTTCGCCGGGCTCGGCTGGACCAGCATTCACTGGCTGCACAAGATCAGCCAGCCGACCCTGGTGCTGGCCGGCGACGACGATCCGCTGATCCCGTTGATCAACATGCGCCTGTTGGCCTGGCGAATTCCCAATGCCCAGCTACACATAATCGACGACGGCCACTTGTTTCTGATCACCCGGGCCGAGGCCGTCGCCCCGATCATCATGAAGTTCCTCCAGCAAGAGCGTCAGCGTGCGGTCATGCATCCCCGTCCCGCCTCCGGTGGTTGAGTGGGGCGCTGTGCTTGGAGGCGCCAACTGGCTTGGTTGTGTCAGTGCCGGCCTTATCGCGGGGCAAGCCCGCTCCCACGCTAACCTGCTTCATCGCGGACTGCGTGGGAGCGGGCTTGCCCCGCGATGAGGCCGGCACGACCGACACCGTAACGACGAGGGAGTGTTGTCATGAAGGAAAAGCCGGCCAAAGGGACCGCACAGGTCCCCGCCACGATCATGAACGTGCAGAACGCCATCACTGGCCTGCGCGGCCGCGATCTGATCAGCACATTGCGCCACGTCGGCCGCCACGGCTTGACCAACCCCTTGCACACCGCCCGCCACTTGCTAGCCCTGGGCGGCCAACTAGGCCGGGTCATGCTGGGTGATACCCCTTACCAGCCGCACCCGCGCGACAGTCGCTTCAAGGACCCCACCTGGAGCCAGAACCCCTTCTACCGGCGCGGCCTGCAGGCCTATCTGGCCTGGCAGAAACAAACCCGGTTGTGGATCGAGGAAAGCTCGCTGTCCGATGACGACCGCGCCCGCGCGCATTTTCTGTTCAGCCTGATCAACGATGCCCTGGCCCCGAGTAACTCGCTGCTCAATCCGTTAGCGGTCAAGGAGCTGCTCAACACTGGCGGGCAGAGCCTGGTGCGCGGGTTGAGCCATCTGCTCGATGACCTGCGCCATAACGACGGCCTGCCGCGGCAGGTCGACGAACGCGCCTTCGAGGTCGGCGGCAATGTCGCCACCACCCCAGGTGCGGTGGTGTTTCGCAACGACCTGCTGGAGTTGATCCAGTACAAGCCGATGAGCGAAAAGCAGTACGCCCGGCCGCTGCTGGTGGTGCCACCACAAATAAACAAGTACTACATCTTCGACCTCAGCCCTAGCAACAGCTTCGTCCAGCACATGCTCAAGAATGGCCTACAGGTGTTCATGGTCAGCTGGCGCAACCCCGACCCGCGCCACCGCGAGTGGGGCCTGTCGAGCTACGTGCAGGCGCTGGAAGAAGCACTCAACGCCTGCCGCAGCATCAGCGGCAATCGCGATCCCAACCTGATGGGCGCCTGTGCCGGCGGCCTGACCATGGCCGCGCTGCAAGGCCACCTGCAGGCCAAGAAGCAGCTGCGCAAGGTGCGCAGCGCCACCTACCTGGTCAGCTTGCTCGACAGCCAGTTCGACAGCCCCGCCAGCCTGTTCGCCGATGAACAGACAGTCGAGGCGGCCAAGCGTCGCTCCTATCAACGCGGCGTGCTCGATGGCGGCGAGGTGGCGCGAATTTTCGCCTGGATGCGGCCCAACGACCTGATCTGGAACTATTGGGTCAACAACTACCTGCTCGGCAAGACGCCACCGGCTTTCGACATCCTCTACTGGAACGCCGACAACACCCGCCTGCCCGCCGCCCTGCATGGCGACCTGCTGGATTTTTTCAAACACAACCCGCTGACCCACCCCGACGGGCTGGAGGTGTGCGGCACGCCGATCAACCTCAAGCAGGTCGGGCTGGACAGCTTTCACGTCGCCGGCAGCAACGACCACATCACCCCGTGGGATGCGGTGTACCGCTCGGCGCAACTACTCGGTGGCGAGCGGCGCTTCGTACTGGCCAACAGCGGCCACATCCAGAGCATTATCAATCCGCCTGGCAACCCCAAGGCCTACTACCTGGACAACCCCAGGCTATCCAGCGATCCCCGGGCCTGGTTCCACGATGCCACACGCAGCGAAGGCAGTTGGTGGCCGCTGTGGCTGGAATGGATCAGCCAGCGTTCAGGGCCGCTCAAGGAGCCGCGCGTCGAGTTGGGCAACACCACCTATCCACCCCTGGAGTCGGCACCGGGCACTTACGTATTGGCGCGCTGAACGCATGAAGACCCGTGATCGTATCCTTGAATGCGCCTTGCAGTTGTTCAACCAGCAAGGCGAGCCGAATGTCTCGACCCTGGAAATTGCCAACGAGCTGGGGATCAGCCCAGGCAACCTGTACTACCACTTCCACGGCAAGGAGCCGTTGGTCCATGGCCTGTTCGAGCGCTTCGAAGAGGCATTGATGCCGCTGCTCGACCCGCCGCTGGATGTGCGCCTGGATGCCGAGGACTACTGGCTGTTCCTGCACCTGATCGTCGAACGCATGGCGCAGTACCGGTTTCTGTTTCAGGACTTGTCCAACCTGACCGGGCGCCTGCCCAAACTGGCGCGCGGCATGCGCAGCCTGATCAATGCGATCAAGCGCACGCTGGCGGCGCTGCTGGCCAGCCTCAAGTCGCAAGGACAGGTAACCAGCGAGACCCAGGCGCTGGGGCAACTGGTGGAGCAGATCACCTTGACCTTGATGTTCTCCCTGGATTACCAGCGTGTGCTGGGCCGTGAGGGCGATGTCGGGGTAGTGGTGTATCAGGTGATGATGCTGGTGGCGCCGCACTTGCAGGCACCGGCGCGCAAGGCCGCCGAGCAGTTGGCGATGAAGTATCTGGAGGGGTGAGCCTCAGCGGCATAGCGCCTGAAAGCATCGCGGGGCAAGCCCGCTCCCACGCAGCCCCGGATGAGTTGGGACTAACGTGGGAGCGGGCTTGCCCCGCGATAAGGACGACCCGGTATCAGGCCTGAGTGACCGCGCTCACCGGTGCCGACGGCGCGCTGCTAGCGGTAGCTGCGCTTGGCGCCGGTGCAGCAGTGGCGGCGGGTGCCGCGCTGGCTGCCGGAGCGGCTGGCTTGGCTGCTGCCGGTTTAGGCGCTGCCTTCTTCGCTGCTGGCTTTTTCGCCGCAGCAGGTTTGGCAGCAGCAGGCTTGGCTGCTGATTTCGCCGCAGCAGGCTTGGCTGCTGGTTTCGCCACAGCAGGTTTGGCCGCCGCGGTTTTCGCCGCAGGCTTGGCCGCAGGTTTCGCCGCGGCGGTCTTGGCAGCAGGTTTCGCCGCAGCCTTGGCCAGTGGTTTGGCGGCAGTCTTGCTCGCCGCCGTCTTGGACACCGGCGTAACCGAAGCGCCAGTCAGCTTCTCGATCTGCTTGGTCAGCGTATCGACCTGCTGATGCAGGGCCTTGATCTCGTTGCGGCTCGGCACACCCAGGCGCGAGATGGCGCTGTTCAGGCGTTTGTCGAAGGCCTCTTCAAGCTCGCTCCACTTGCCCAGCGCACGCTCTTTGACATCCGACACCCGCGAAGTGGTGGCAGACTTGGCGCCATCAGCGGCCGAGTCGACAGTCTTCTTCGCCTGCTTCTCGGCTTTCTCGCCATCCTTGACCAGTTGATCGAACAGCTTGGGGCCGTCTTGATCGACCTTGGAGTAGATACCCAGGCCAGCCAACCAGATCTTGCGGGAGTACTTCTCGATTCCGCCGATCCAGGAGCTGCCTTCTTTTTCGGTGTTCTTCTTGCCAGCCATCCTGCTCTCCTTATGGTTTGCGCGCGACACGCTCGAGCAACTCGTGCAGTTGTTCCAACTTGATGGACAACGCCTCAACGTCATGTTTAGACGGAATGCCGAGGCGATTCAAGCCACGAGCGACACGTGCATCGAAAGCTTTTTCGATCTTGTCGAGCTGAACCTCGACCTTGCCGCGTACGCGACTGACTTCTTCACCGGCTTCGTCGATCTGGTGATTGGCGGCATCGAGCTTCTTGTCGAGGGTTTTCTTGCCACGCTTCTCGACGCTTTCGCCAGCCTTCACCAGCTCTTTGAAGTACTCGCTGCCTTCCTGTCCGACACGGGCGTACGCACCAATGCCTGCCAGCCAGATTCGGCGCGCATAGCTACGCACCTCGCCCAGGGTGCCCTGGGCGTCGTCTTTTTTCTTCAAATTGATTTTGGCCATGCTCTGCACCTCACGCTCATAGGGGATGGAGGAACTGCCCATGGATTCAGGGCTTGAGCACAAAGGTAGGGAGAAAAATTAGAATCATCACCCTAAGCGGTGTTGGCTGACAGTTTTTGGAGCTGCGTGGCAGCCCCAATACACGGACTCAGGCCAGCGCCTTATCCAGCGCCCGCTCGATCTCGCCCTTGATCGTGCCGCTCATCATCGACAGCATCATGCCCAGTTTGAGCTCGACGCGAATGCTGTCCTCACCAATGTGCACGCTGCCATTGGCGCCGCTGCGCGACACATCCACCCGGTCGCCATTCCACTGGGCCTTGAGGTCGTATTCGCGGGTCAGCTTGTCCACCAGCGCCTCGGCCTTGGCGCGGGCGGCGTCGCGGCCGAGGGCGTGTTTGCGTTCAACGCTGATCTGGGTCATGCGGGCAATCCTGAATATGAAGACAATGCCCTCATTATGCCCGCCCCCGCCGCACGGCACACCCCGCCAAGACAAATCCGCCCGTTGCCCCTAGAATGGCGGTAATTTTTTCCGGTGATGCGATATGAACGACCAGCGCAAAGGCGAACACGCCGAACCCACCACTCATTTCGGCTTCAAGGACGTCCCAGAAAGCCAGAAGGCGAAAAAAGTCGCCGAGGTGTTCCACTCGGTGGCCGCCAAATACGACCTGATGAACGACGTGCTCTCCGGCGGCATGCACCGTCTGTGGAAGCGTTTCACCATCGAGCTGTCCGGCGTGCGCAGTGGCAATCGAGTGCTGGACATCGCCGGTGGCACCGGTGACCTGGCAGCCAAGTTCTCGCGCCTGGTCGGCCCTACCGGCCAAGTGGTGCTGGCCGACATCAACGAGTCGATGCTCAAGGTCGGCCGTGACCGCCTGCTCGACCGTGGCGTTGCCGGCAACATCGAGTTCGTCCAGGCCGACGCAGAAAAGCTGCCATTCCCGGACAACCATTTCGACTGCGTGACCATCGCCTTCGGCCTGCGCAACGTGACCCACAAGGACGAAGCCATTCGCTCCATGCTGCGCGTGCTCAAGCCAGGTGGCCGCTTGCTGGTGCTGGAATTCTCCAAGCCGACCAACAAGCTGATGTCCAAGGCCTACGACGCCTACTCGTTCGCCTTCATGCCGCTGGCAGGCAAGCTGATCACCAATGATTCGGAGAGCTACCGCTACCTGGCCGAGTCGATCCGCATGCACCCTGATCAAGAGACCTTGAAGGCCATGATGGTCGATGCCGGCTTCGACCGCGTCACCTACCACAACATGACCAGCGGCATCGTTGCCGTACACCGGGGGATCAAACCCTGATGCTGTTGGCCGGCCTTCTTGCCAGCGTCGAGCATGGCCTTAACCGCATCCTGCGCATGGACAGCACGGCCCTGCCGCGCCTGGCCGCGCTGGAAGGCAAGGTGATCGCCATCGACTGCGTGCAGCCGGCCTTGCAGCTGTACATCCTGCCCGACGCAGACGGTCTGATGCTTGCCGCTCACTGGGAAGGCGAAGCCGACTGCACCCTGCGCGCGCCTGCCGGCAGCCTGGTGCAATTGGCCTTGGCCAAGGACAAGAGCGCCGTGCTGCACAGCCCGCAAGTCCAGCTCCATGGCGACAGCGCCGTGCTGCTCGACCTGGTTGCGGTGCTGCAGGACCTGGAGCTGGACTGGGAGTACGAGCTGTCGCGCTGGCTAGGCCCAGTGCCCACGGCCATGCTCGCCGGCCACCTGCGCCTACGCGCACGCTGGACCCGCCAGGGCCTGGCGCGGTTCAGCCAGAACCTGTCCGAGTACCTCGCCGAAGAATCCCGTACCCTGGTCGGCCGCCGCGAAGCCGAAGCTGCATTCAGCGAGCTCGATACCGTGAAAATCGACATAGAACGCCTCGAGGCGCGCATCCGCCGCCTTGCCCGATCCCTTGATACCAGCGATAACGCATGAAGCTGCTCGCCGTCCGCCGTCTGTTGCGCATCCAGCGCGTCGTGATCCGCTACCGCCTCGATGACCTGCTGTTCGACCTGCCCCTGCCTTGGTGGCTGCGCAGCCTGCGCCTGCTCATGCCTTGGCGCTGGCTGCCGCGCAAGGCCTCCGAGCTCAGCCGCGGCGCGCGCCTGCGCCTGGCCCTGCAGGATCTGGGGCCGATCTTCATCAAGTTCGGCCAGTTGCTGTCGACCCGCCGCGACCTGCTGCCAATCGACATCGCCGATGAGTTGATGCTGCTGCAGGACCGCGTCCCGCCGTTCGACCCCAAGCAAGCGGTAGCACTGATCGAAGAGCAGCTCGGGGCCAAGGTCGGTGAAGTGTTCAGCCGCTTCGACGTCGAGCCGCTGGCTTCGGCATCCGTGGCCCAGGTACATGCGGCGCGCCTGAAAACCGGTGAAGAGGTGGTGGTCAAAGTGGTGCGTCCAGGCTTGAAGCCGGTGATCGCCCAAGACCTCGCCTGGCTGTTCCTGATCGCCAAGGGCGCCGAGCGGGTCTCCGCCGATGCCCGCCTGCTGCACCCGGTGGAAGTGGTCGGCGACTACGAAAAAACCATCTACGACGAGCTCGACCTGCTGCGTGAGGCGGCCAACGCCAGCCAACTGCGACGCAACTTCGAAGGCTCGGAGCTGATGTACGTGCCGCAAGTGTATTGGGACCTGTGCCGGCCAAAAGTGCTGGTGATGGAACGCATCTATGGGGTGCCGGTCACCGACATGGTGACCCTGGCCGACCAGCGCACCGACATGAAACTGCTGGCCGAGCGTGGCGTGGAGGTGTTCTTCACCCAGGTGTTCCGCGACAGTTTCTTCCATGCCGACATGCACCCAGGCAACATCTTCGTCAGCACGGTCAAGCCGTGGAGCCCGCAGTACATCGCCATCGACTGCGGCATCGTCGGCAGCCTCACCGCCGAAGACCAGGACTACCTCGCGCGCAACCTGATCGCCTTCTTCAAACGCGATTACCGCCGCGTAGCGCAGCTGCACATCGACTCCGGCTGGGTGCCAGCGCATACCAAGGTCAACGAATTCGAAGCGGCGATTCGCACCGTGTGCGAGCCGATCTTCGAAAAACCGCTCAAGGACATCTCCTTCGGCCAGGTGCTGATGCGCCTGTTCCAGACCGCCCGGCGCTTCAACATGGAAGTCCAGCCGCAGCTGGTACTGCTGCAAAAGACCTTGCTCAACATCGAAGGCCTGGGCCGCCAGTTGTACCCCGACCTGGACCTGTGGAGCACGGCCAAGCCGTATCTGGAGCGCTGGATGCGTGACCGCATGAGCCCCAAGGCCGTGCTCGGCAACCTGTACAGCCAGGCCGAGCAACTGCCACACCTGGCCGACATGACCCGCGACCTGCTCGAACGCCTGTCGCAGCCGCACCTGCACAACCCGCAACTGCCCGAGCGCCGTCGCCAAACCGACAACTGGGCGCTGCGCCTGCTCGGCGCCGGCCTGCTCGGCGGCGGCGCGACCCTGGCAGCCGGCGCGGTCAGCCTCAGCGCCCCCGCTGCCTGGCCGGCCTGGCTGATGCTCGCGGCGGGCCTTTACCTGATCGTGCGCCGATAGCCAGCCGCGCCGCTGGCTGGCACACTAGCGCAACAGGCCCGGTACAGGAGCGGGCCCGGTTTTGGAGTCGACGATGAAAGACTGGCT